>OGJD01000133.1_pt1 | contig 73237 bp, 60 predicted proteins | sample 1571971 | NCBI WGS metagenome assembly OGJD01 (sample SAMEA2582117, study PRJEB24529) | metagenome | biome: Human gut stool | place: China | collected 2011
GCCGCAATTCCTCACCTGACTGAAGTCAGATGTTTCCTTGCGGCGTTTCTATGAAGAAACGATTATTGCCACGCGTGGGTAATTGATATAAGGGCAGTCGACTGTGGCTGCCCTTTTTGTGAGGTGTTGTGGTGAAAATGCCATATAAACAGATTGAGAGTACCCACGACTGGGACGGGGTGTCTCACACCTACCCCGGCTCCTCCGAAGGGCGTCTACCACCTGAGCTTAAGAAGGTCAAGCCCTCTTTTTGGCGCCGCCTTCTGGCTCGAATCAAAACCTTATTAAAAGAGAAATTATGAACGACAAAGAGTTAATCGAACAACTTAAGCAAGTATGCACTTTTTACACAGGATTCTTTAGTAAGTAAAGAGTCCTTTTTTATTGGAGACTCACAATGAACAGTGATTCTATGACTTTCGGTGCTGCGCTCTTGGCAGCGCGAGAAAAAAGCAAACTGACCAAGACCACTATTGCTAAGTTAGCCAAATTTAGTGGTGCTACTTTATCTCGACTTGAATCCGGGAAAACGACTATCCCTTTAGAAACTCTGGAGAGTATCACTTACGTCTATAACTCCCTAGGGATCGATACCAGCAACTTTGAACGGTTAGCCCATGAGCATAACGTCCGACTGACCAGAGAGCGAAAAATGCGCGCTGAGGATAAGTCGACCGTGACCACGGATAAGCTCCCAGAGACTCTCTTTGAGAACCCTACTGTAGCAGAAGAAACTGAGTATCCACCATTATATAACGTTAACCTTGAGGCTATTAAGCTAGAGATTATTAAGCGCATTATTGATATGCCTCTAGGGGAAGTGGAGCTACGAGACATTAACAAAGTCTTGAATATCGTTGAGTCTTCATTTGCATAAATAAGTGGTTACCTTCTTGGGAATCAACTTTGGTAAATAACTGGTTGGGAAGCCCGTCCTGAGAAAGCTATTTACCAACCACTAATCTAACAACTTCCAACCACTTATTTTACATACTCAAAAGATTAATACCTCACCTGCCTGCCATGGTAGTAACTTCAGCCCTCTTGGTCTTCGGACTAGGAGGGCTTCTTTTTTATAGGAATTTTAAAAATGGCTTCTATGCTGAAAGCTACATTAATCGGTTTCCTCGCAGGAGACCCAGAGAAAATCGAATACAACAATGGGACTTCTGTTTGTTCATTTACCGTTGCTGTCAATAAAAAAGAACGCAACAAGGACGGCGAATGGATCGATAACGTGATCTGGGTGAATGTCAAGGCATGGGGGAAAAACGCAGAAAATTTAATGAATTTCGCGACCAAAGGTACGCAAATTTACATTGAAGGCGCGCCATACGCTTCAGCTTACATGAGTAAAAAATCGGCTGGTGTTGCTGTAGCACAGTTTAACGTCAACCTCAGCAGCTTTACTTTGCTTGGTAGTCGTCCTAAAGATGGCTCAAGCAACGTCACTTCACAGAAACGTACCACCGATGCTTCTAAAGGTGTGGCGACGATGGACGAAGATGTTCCGTTCTAACAACATAAAGTCCAGATTTAATTTTGGGAGATAAACAGAATGATTCACGAGTTTAGAGATAAGAACACATTCATTACCCCTATCAAGGAAGACAAAGAAAAGGAGAAGCGATTCTGCACACAGGTTACTCGACTTGATGAGGACTTAGGGACCGTGGAGAACTACGTACTCAAAATCAGAAAGAAGAATCAGTTGATCAATGAGCCGAGAATGAAGGGGAAAAAGGCGGAAGTCTCGCTGCTCAAGCAAGAGGTCAAAAAACACCTGCACGACATGACTCGCTTAATGGCGAAATTATCCGCAGCAGTGCTTAAGGCTGAACAACGTTTTGACCAAAAGGGGTTTATGTAAGGAGTGCACTATGGGAAAAGGGAAAATGACGAAAGAAAAAGCTCAAAAGTGTTTGAAGGCTTTGGACGCGAAAGATGAAGTCTTGCGCTGCTATGCCGCGTCGAGTATTGCTGATTTATTGGACATTACCCCACGTACTTGGAACACGTGGGTACGGGACGGCAAAGCTCCACTGCCACTAGATGACTGGAACGGTCAACCACGCTGGCGCCATACTGATCTAAAAAAATGGCTTGATGCAAAGAGTAAAGGCGCGCAGTTTATGGCGCAATTCAACTATGGAGAGTAACGACAAAGAGAAGCTCACTGTAGCGAGCTTTTTCTTTGTGGGCGGCTACGTTCATTGGTTGACCTCGCTTATGTCAATTTTCCCTGTCACAGCTGCGGTGATCAGACTGGAGCGGTATTCATATAACTTCACAAGCGTCTCCGCGATTCGTTTATCAGTGTTATAAAGCTTATTTAGTATCGAATCCACATAACCGACAATTGCTTTTTGTTCAGACATTGGTGGTATCGGTATATAGATTTCACCCGTCTTGGTTTGATTAAGAATTGGAAGTGTTGACTGTGGTGCTGTTTCTCTTGTTATCTCACAACGCGCCGTCAGAAAATACATCAAAAATTGTGGAAGCAATTTACTGCCGCAACTTATCCCGTTAATTTGTTGGTTGCTAGAAACTGGAACGGCGCTATACATTACTTTTCCAATAGACGCCCCAATACCAACAAAAAGGACTGAGTGTGCGCTATAGACGGGTACTTCTTTTTCAGCTTCCTCGCTCAATCTTCGGGCACACCCTCGGTAAATTCCATCGTCAGAAAAATCACCAGGGGTGACCCAATGGACAGAGTTTTTATCCTCAGTAAAAGACTTTTCTGAAAGACCTGAAGGGGTCTTTCCAGTCTGCACTGTACAGACACGGGAAATCTTCGAAATCTGCCAATGTTTCGGATACGACTTAAGCATAGGTTTATCACTATCCTTCATCTCTACATTGGGATCCAGCCCCTTCGTCACCGCTTGGGTGATGAGGGATTGGCGGTATTCTGAAAGTCGGTTCAATTTATCTTGATTTTCTAGGATAAATTGATTACATATACCTAATCGCAGCTTTAGATTGTTGGCAATGCGTTCTTGAATTTTTTTGGGTGGGACGGGAATGAATTGATTTCCGATAAAACTCCAATCAGAACGTGGCATCTTTGCACCAAAAGTGCTACCGTTTACCAATTCAATAAAATCATGAGATAAAAGAACGAAGAAAAGAAAGGCCGCATTGATTTTCAATGGTTGCATAACAAGAATTTCTTTTGATGCACATCCATTAAAATCTGCAATCCAGACTTTCCTTAAATAGGGGCGTAGCTTCCCAAATAGAACGTCATTTACGTTGAATTGAATTGCATTTCCATCAATGGGATGTTCTGCTCTACCGCAAATGTTGCCCGTTCCTTGTTCAATATGCTCCAATCCGATGTAGTTGGACTTTTTGTCTGGTTCATCTTGACGAAGATTAACCAAATACTTGAGCTTTATAGCTTCCCAACCATGAGGTAGACTGCCGAACCAATATGTCATGAGAAAAGCCCCTTCATCATCTTGCTCGTCTCTTCTTCAAGCGCGACGATTTCGGCTGCAATCACGGCGGGTTCGCGTGGTGGCTCGTATTTGTAGAAGTATTTGTTGAAATTGATTTCCAAGAGAAGCCCACTGTAGCGAGCTTTTTCGCGGGCGTTGGCGGCATCTGTCATTCCGGGCTCTCCTCATACTCTTTGACCTGAGCATTTGTAACTCGCGGGCTACGGATCAAGCTATAGACGATGTTGAGCAACTCGTCCTTCTTGGCGGGGTTCTTAGCGACCATTGCTGCAAAGACTTTGTTTTGGGCCAAAAGGTCAAACACAGCCTGAGTCACGGCATTGGTCATGGCTCCCATCTTGGCGGTCTCACGATTGTTGTTCAGCACCTGATATTTGGCGACTTCGTTCTGGCTCACCTTGTCAGAAACGGTGTAGCAGTACGCAAGCGCATCTTCAACGGAAGCGGTGTCACCGGCGAAATTGCTAACCTGGTCCAAAATGTCGCGAAGGAACTCAGGCAGTTTCCCGTTAGGTTCTCTCGCTCCGTTGCCGGAGATAGGCCGCAGAGGTTCGGCCTCTTCGGTCGTTTTGTGTTCGGGTTTCTGCAACGCTTTGATGTCATAGTGCGTAAGCATGACCGAAGTGAGGTCGGCTTTCGTCGGCGTAATGCCCAAAAGCCGTTTGTTCAGCAATGCACAATATGTGACGAACCCTTCCAAGGAACCTTCTTCGATCGAGGTGATTTGTGCGATGTAGTTATACGCACTGACGAATCGCCCGAGATTCGTTTTGAATTGGCGGAGAGCCTGATACTCTTTGCTTGCCTCTTTGAGGCGATTATCAGCTGCTGCGGCCCGTTCTACGTCCTCACAAGCCAAAGCGTTCTCATGCTCAAGCTCAAGATTCTTGCAACGCTCGTAAGCAAGGCGAAGCTGTTCCATGTATTTGTTGGCAGGATCGGAAAACACAAGCTCAAGTTTTTTATGGGCATCGGGATCTGGTGTGCCGATCTTCATCAGTTGAGGCGCATAGTACGTACCCGTAAAAGTTTCCACACTGTCAGCGTCAAAGATGCCGGCGTCAAGGATCGAAATTCGGAGTTTTTCCAGAACTTGCGGGTCTTGCCCCTCGTTGATAGCGGCCCCCTGATCGTACCGACGGAAAGCCTTCACAACATTGTCTTTGTCATTGACAAAGTCAACAATGAAGGTCCTTTCCTTCCCCGGGAAGATGCGGTTGACGCGGCTGTATGTCTGTACGATCTCGACTTCATTGCCAATGATCTTGTCGATGTACATGGCACAGAGTTTGGGTTGATCGAACCCGGTTTGGAACTTGTTCGCCACGATCATGATGCGGTAATCGTCTGTATCGAAAGCTCGCTCTAAAGCCCCATCCTGCCCGAAATCGACATTGGAGTTGAGGTTCTGCTCGGTATAGGGGGTATCGGACTTGAGCAAGTTCACCCACACCATGTTTTCGTCACTGACGAACTTGTCTTCGTCATGCACAGCCGACTCCGGAGCCACTTCACCGGAAAAGGCGGCAAGAGGCACGCCGAGACGGAGAATGGGGATTTCCTGTTCCGGATGCTTGGAAATGTAGTCAATGAACGCTTTCTGATAACGAACGACTGCGGCGCGGGACGAGGTCACAATCATGGCCTTGGCTTGCCCATTCAGCATACTTGCAACATTGTTGCGGAAGTGATCAATGATGAATTTAACCTTTTGCGTCACATTGGTCGGATGCAGACTCTTCCATTGAGCAAGACCGCGACGAACTGCGTCCCCGTCCACACGCTTGTTTGTGTTTTTGTCCGCCTCTGATCTCGACGACAGCTTATAGGCCGTCTGATAGGGCAAATAACCCTGCATAACGTCCAGAATGAAGCCTTCCTCGATGGCTTGACGCATCGGGTATTGGTCGAAACTGACGGGCTTCTCAGAGTCGGGAGAGTCCTCGGTGATCTGGTCTCTGACGAGATCAATTGCCTCGCCGTTCTTTTTACGACCAAACAGCATGAACGTCTGATGCTTCGGCGTCGCAGTGAAGCCAAAGAACGACACGTTGTCGGGACGACGACGGGACTCCTGCAAACGGGTCAGGAGCTCTTCAATGGTCTCGGACTCAGGAATGCCTTTACCACTGTTGCCAAGGGCCGCATTAAGCCGCGCAGAGCTACGCCCGGCCTGAGAATTGTGGGCCTCATCGAAGATGACAGCGAAGTGCTTTCCTTTGAGCTTGTCGTTGAGAATAATCTGCTCCATTGCGAACGGGAAGGTCTGAATCGTTACGACAACAATCCGCTTACCATCCTCCAGCGCTTCGACAAGGGCTGCGGTTTTCGACCCCCTCTTATCCGTAATCGGCTGAACCAACCCCTGAATCGTGTTGAATTGACGAACCGCCTTGGAGAGCTGATTGTCCAACACTTTGCGGTCCGACATCACCAAGATGGTGTCAAAGTGCGCATTACCCTTCGCATCACGAAGCATGGATAACTGAAACGCAGTCCAAGTGATGGTTTTGGTCTTCCCCGAACCCGCAGAGTGTTCAATCAGATATTTCTGCCCGGCACCATACTTCTTGGCATCAGCCACCATATGGGTGACAGCGCGCCACTGATGGTAACGCGGAAAGATCAACGAACTCTTCGTTTTCACAATCCCAAATTGGTCCGTAAACTGAGACTCTTCTCGGAAAGCGAAATTGTGGAACAGCCCCAACCAGGCATCCTTCTTGCCGAGTTCCTTCCAGAAGAAGGACACCGGATAAGGGTTTGCCTTTGTCGCTTTGGGATTCCCTGCGTGACCGTTGCAACCCTTATTGAACGGCAGGAATCGCGTTTTCTCGCCGTCGAGCTTCGTGGTCATCTGAATATCCGTTTCGCTGATGGCGAAATGGACGACAGCTCCGCGTTCCGCCTTGAGCAGGGGACTTTCTGCCGCTCCTGCGCGGGGTTTCGGCTTGCGGTTCTTCTTGTACTCCTCGACGGCTTCGTTGACATCCTGCGTGAAATTCGTTTTAACCTCAGCAGTTGCCACGGGGATGCCGTTGATGAAGAAAACAAGGTCAATAGACTCCCGACGGTTGTCCGTTCGGAAATGAACCTGTTGCATCACGCGCAGGATGTTCTTGCGGTAGCGGGCCTGAACATCTTTGTTGCGCTGGTCCTCAGGCTTGCTTTCGCTCATGCGAAATGCGCCGAAGCCAATCAGCGTCGTATCGTTACGCAGAAGCCACAACGGCCCCTTGTTACGGAGAGTGGACACCAAGTGGTCAAGGATTCTTTCGGTGCTGGTTCCGCTGTGATTGGCGGCGAAGCGCTCAAACTTGTCCTTATAAGCACCTTTTAGCCATTCGATGACATCAGGAACATACAGAGCCATATCCGCATCGTACCCATCATCGTTTTCGGATACAGCCCATCCCTGAGCCTGAAAACCTTGAACAATATCGTTCTCAAACGCTTTTTCTTTGTGAGCGGCTACGTTCATCGGTTGACCTCGTTAATATCAATCTTTCCTGTGACGACGGCAGTGATGAGACTTGAACGGTATTCCTGAAGTTTATTTATTGCACCATCAATCGTCCCTTTCATATGTTGAATGTGTTTAAGAGAAACATCAAGATGGTTAATTATTTTCATCTGTTCATCGAGTGGCGGTATCGGTATCAACAGATTAGCAATAATATCTTGGTTTAGATTTGGCTGCCCTGTCCCTGCGGCCTTTTCTCGATTAAATGCATAACTCGATTCCATTAAACGAAGCAGGAACTTTCCGAGTAACAAGCTATTTTTCGGACAAATGCAAGCGCAGGCTTGATTTGTTGTTGCAGGCCACGTAAGCATGCCTGCCATGCCGCGCGTTTTCCCTTGTCCGTACATTGCAACTAAAACAGTTCCTTCAGGAAATAACTTTGCCGCAGATTTTCTTAAAGCAAGGGGAGTTATACATTCTTCGACTGATACAATATCGTCATTCAGAAGTTCCCCGGTTTTAATCCAAGGAATAGTGCCGTTGTTCCAATAATCTTTTACCGTTCTATCTGGTGTGCCACCAGCGCTAATGGAAGCAAAATATTTTATTTTTCCACACTTCCAATGATAAGGAATCATACCTACCCACGGAACCCCGCTATCCTTCATCTCTACATTGGGATCCAGCCCCTTCGTCACCGCTTGGGTGATGAGGGATTGGCGGTATTCGGAAAGCTTTTCTAGTTGAATCGTCTTCTCTTTAATAACATCATCGATATTTTTAACTCTTCTATCGAGAAGGTCAACTATTTTATTTTGTTGATGAATATCTACCAAGGGGATTCTAAAAGACAACAGAGTAGATGTCGAGATTTCATTGAATGTGGTTCCCGATCCGAGCAAATTCAATTTCGCTTTATTAGAAATTAACCAGTACGCTAGATACTTCGTATTGTATTGCTTTTCATTGTTTGGATAAATTAGTTTGCACCCTTGGTTAGTACACAACGGTGTTCCACAGATAGCAACTTTACCAATAGGTGCTCGATTTGAAAATACTACCCACCCCTTTTCACTAAGTAGTAAATTGTTTTCTTTGAGACCTTTTATCGTGACTTTACTATTTGAGTCAGATACATAATCGATTCCATCGGTTGATAAATCGGCAGGAGTAACCCAAGGAATCGAGCCCCCCCAATATGAGCTTTCAGATGTTGAAGGAGTAGTTCCACCTTTTACATTAAAAAAACGACGCAATTGAACTGTTTTCATCGAAACAGCTCCTTCATCATCTGGCTCGTTTCTTCTTCAAGCGCAACGATTTCAGCAGCAATTACTGCGGGATCACGGGGCGGTTCGTACTTGTAGAAGTACTTGTTGAAATTGATTTCATAGCTAACGGGACCAACCTGACCGTCCTTTTCATCAACGACGGAAGTATCAATCACGGCATCCGGCACAAAGGGCAGAACTTCCGTTTTGAAGTATTCCTCAACGTTATCCAACAGCGGCACGTTTTCTGTCTGCTTAAGTTCAGAGTCGTACTCAACGTTTCCGTCTTTGTCCTTCACAACCTCACCGGCGGGATCACGGACCAATAGGGTTTTGACAATAGCGTTGAGGACCGCTTTCGATACCTTGACGTTTGCTTTCTTGAATGCAGATTCAAGCGTTACTTTCCATACCAAGGGGTGTTCACCCATACTTTCGCGCAAAACGTCGCAAATAGCTGTTACAGCTTCCTTGTCGAGCTTCTGAATGGGCTTGAGTTCGGAGACAGCTTTGATGCTATCTTCCGAAATGACGAGCTTGGCCCGTAACGGTCGTTGTACGGTCACTGTTCGGGTGCCAAATTCACGGTAGTCACAGACTTTGGTGATGTCCGAATCTTTAAAGTCGGCAACTTCGCGGGAAATACGGGCAATGTCATCGTTGGAAATGATGTAGCGCTTGCTACCGATGTTGCGAATCAGCGTCTTGAGTTCGCTAGCATTGACCAGAGCAATTTTTCCTTCCTTTTCGGCGGACTTATTTTTGTTCAGCAACCAAAGGTATGTCTGAATACTCGTGTTGTAGAAAAGGCTCCCCGGGAGCTGGACGATCGCCTCAACCACGTCGCTTTCAAAAAGCCACCGGCGGATAGCATTACTGCCCGAGTCACCGGAAAACAGCGGAGACCCGGAGAGAACGATCGCGCCCTGACCTTTTTCGGCAATTTTTTTCACAACATGAGTCAGGAAGAGCATCGAACCATCGCTAACTTTGGGTAGACCAACCGCAAACCGAGGATCTGCCTTCACCTCCGCTTGCACGTCTTTCCAATCCATCCCAAAAGGCGGATTGGAGAACACGTAATCGAAGGTCGTTCCTGCGTGTAGATCGTTGGTTAACGTGTTGCCGTATCGAATCCCTGTGGAAAGATCGCTCATACTCGTTGTCTTCTGATCGTCCCCACAGCCGTACAGCAACATCATTGCCTTGCCCATAGCCCACGAAACATCGTTGATTTCCTGACCAGCAGGAAGGATGCGGGTTCTCAATAGTTCATTCGGAGCCCGTTCCCGGATGTAGTCCATCGCATCGGTGATAAAGCCGCAAGTGCCGCACGTCGGGTCATAACAGGTTCTCAGAAGGGCGTTTTGGGAAGTTAAGACTTCCTTGTCGCTGTTCAAAACCAGACAGCTAGCAAGGTGAACGACGTCGCGAGGAGTCAGATATTCTTTAGAAGCCTTGTGCTTGGAATCCGCGAAACGCCAAATCAGCTCTTCATAGAGGTTGCTCATGGTTCTGGCGGATACGTTCATATCGAGCTTCTTGAAGAACTCGACAGCTGCGTAAATCTTCTTGCTTTTCGTCAGACGTTCGCAGATACGATCAAACTCAAAGTGATCGAAGATGTCTCTAACGTTCTTGGAAAAGCTGTTTTTGTACGCAATAAGGTTTTCCTTGGTATGAGTCTGACCAAGGTTTGAGAGTCTGTAGTTGGACAGGTTATAGAACGGTAAACCGGCAACCGCACACAACTGGGAATATTGGTCGTCGCCGCGAATACCCATCTTGTCCAGCGTCTCTGCCGCAGCTTGAACAGCGGTTTTCTTGGGGTCCAATACGCATTCGAAACGTCGTAACAGGGAGAAAGGAAGAATCACTTCCCCGTATTCGTCGTCGTTAAACGGGCCATGAAGGATGTCGGCAACGGTCCAAATTTCGTTTGCGAAATTCTGGGTTGCCGCTTTGCGGTCGATTACATCAGCCATAGTGATCAGTATGAGGTTTAGGATATGGATACCTAATTATCCCGCAAACCAACAAAAAAATGGGATAGAAAAAACCTCCTGCTTTTGATGGTCAGGAAGCAAAACCAACACGATTTGGAAAATAGCCGGATAAACTAGCCTTTGAGCAATTCCGCTTCCCATATCGCGCTAGGGCATTCACTCTCTAGCCACGAAAAGCAAGGCGTTATCCCCCTTATGGTAGGTAACGCCTTTTTTTATCTCTTAGACCTCTCAGGAGTCGCTTATGCGATTTCTGCGAGGCTATCTAGCCACTCCATAGGGCAGATATAGTCAGCCCATTCTTGCAACAATTCCCTTCTTTTATCTAATAGGTCATCGCGCTGATAAGCCATAAAGACTGCACCACCTACGTTGTGCATTAAGCACTTCTCAGAGACTAGAAAATTTTTGTCGTTATTGGCGCACCAGTCTGAGAAGGTCGAGCGGGTCCCATGGGTCGAAATGTCTTCAGTAGTGGCTGACTTAATCCGCTTAACCAGCGCAGCCTGTGACGGATAGCCCTCTTCTTTTCTCACGGGTGACTGAAAAACATAGCGAGTCTTTTTTGGAAGCCTTGCCAAAATTTTCATTGCCTGCTCCGATAGCGGGACGGTAAAGTTAATGGGTTTTTTATCTTTTCTTCTTTCTGGCGGAATAGATAATGTTCTGCCTTTCACCGACACCTCAGCCCATTGAGCCTTTGAATACTCAGAGACGCGGCCAACTGTCAGAATTCCAAAAACTAGACAAAGACTCAGAAGATTCTTTTGCTTAATGAGGGACCTCACAACTCACTTTAATTCCTCTGCTGAAACCGCTGCGTTATGGCTAATGGGCTTCCCTTTTTTCATGGCTGAGACGCTAGGCAAAAAGCCATCTAGCACTTTCCACTCTGCTGGGTTATCTTCTCGTATCCCTTCAAAAACCGCTCTAGCAAAAATAAGCTTGAGTTTTTGCTGTAGCGTTTCCCCTTTGGGTCGATCCCAGATAGGGGTTAGCGTATCCACAATATCAAGTGTGGTAATCTCGCAAACAGGAATCTCTCCTAGCAGATAAAGCGCATTCTTCCTTACTGAGGATATCGAGTTGGTTAATTGATTATCCCCCTGCCACCGTCTCTGCTCGCTAATTCTTTCAAGCGCGCCAATATAGTAATCTTTAAAGAGAATGCGCTGTTTTCGCTCAATCTTCTCTTTCTTTTCTTTTTCTGCCTTAAGCTGGGCTTTCTTTTCTGCTGGGTCAATTCCCTTGGCTATCATCAGCTTAAGAGTCGCTGCCTTCGCTCTGACCGTGGCTATAGGCGTATCAACATCACCTAAGCCTATATCCCTTCTCTTCTTATCGATCGAGTAACGTAATATCCAGAATCTTCTGTCGTTTTGAACTCTAAGATAGACTCCTCTTTCGAGTCTATGAGTGCCATTCGGTAGAGTCTTTACTGTCTTGGCATTAACCGTCATCTTCGCTACTCTCACAATCAAAGATAATTGGTCGCAAAATGTCGTTTTGTTCCCACACTTGCTCCCACACTCAATGTCCTCAATTATAACAATTTTGCAAAATGACTCAGCCAAAAACCATTGAAAATAAGGCTATTTTCCTCAAAACGAACAGTTTTGAACATTAATATTTTCTTTGTAGGAAAGATACAAACCCTTTACAACTTTAAGGATTAAAAAAAGCCCTGCGGAAGAACTAATCTTCAGCAAGGCTATTGTTATTTTCTCAATTTGTACGACGAAAAGTCTTTTCGCGGATTATGGTGTATTGAGCTGATTGTTGATGAGGTTCACCACTTTTACGCTATCAAAGACACCCGTATCTTCAAGCACATAAGTGCCAATCCCACCATCAGCCGCACGTTGACTTCTTTCAAAGTGCACTTGCACACCATACTGGAGATTGAGTCGTTTAAAGTGGCGACGCAATGTTTGCTTTGAGCAACCCGTCTGCTTTTCTAACATCTGCAAAGAAGGATTCTTCAGTGTCAGAAGGTAGTACAACACGACTAAGATCACTTCAGATTTCGTGGCCTTCATGCTCTACCCTCCTTATGCCTTCTTAGGTTTAGTACCAGATTTATCCAGAATGACGGTCTCATAGACCTTTACGTCACTCCAAGCCACTTCGTAGACCCTCCCTTCAAATTCCACAACCGCTTTGGTGCGATCCTTGGGCACAATATTGGGAACTACTTGAGCACCACGAGACACTTTACCCTTATTGAGCGAGGGATGGGAGAATTCACAAAGAATCTTGAAATTGGTCCCAGGAAACTCGTACTGTTCAAACCCTTTTTGACGACGCAAATCAGAAGCGTTTGTCACGGTAAGCGGAACATCCTTAAGAGGAATTGCTTTAGCCACAGGTTTTTTAACTGGAAAGCTTAACCCTTCCACAATGGCACGCGTAATCGTCAACCCACGAGAAACCACTTGTTCTAATTTCTGCGTGATTTTTTCAGGAGCGTCGCTTCCTTTATAAAGCTTAGCGAGCGCTTCAATCGCTACAGTGTCGGTTAACAGTTTCTGAGAAATCCAGCCTTGAACAACTTCTGGGAGTGCACCTACGGAAATCACTCGGTAAACATAACGAGTCGACTTCCCAGTTTTTTGCGCAGCAACCTCTGCTGTCCACTTTTCCTTTTCCATCAACTTGCAATACGCTAAGCCAATTTCAAGCGGCCCCATATCCTCACGCTGTAAGTTCTCAATTAATTGAGAAACGGTGATTTCAGAAGAGGTTTTGATATTGTCCTGGACAATAGCTTTGATCGTGGCAAAGCCCAAAGAGCGAACAGCACGCAAGCGACGCTCACCAGTAATTAAGGTGTAGCGTGTTCCCGCGCGACGAACAGTGATTGGCGAAATCTGCCCATGTTCTTTAATAGAAGCTGCGAGCTCTTTAATGCTTTCTTCGTCAAAAACGGTACGAATTTGTGGCTCAACATCAATCTGGTCGACGATGATGTCAAGAAGCCCAGTATCAGCCGCACTAGCAGTTGGCGTTGTGTTATTGACTTTTTCGGCTTTAGCCTTAATGGCCGCGAAATCGAGATTATTGCGTGGGGGTTGTTTAGTGATAGCCATGGATTATTCAACCTTCAAGCCCAGTTTTTCATAAATGGCTCGGAATGCGATGTCAATTTCTTGAGCAGCGCGATAAGCACTTGGAACTTCCCAGATAGGAATACCGTAAGTGTTGGCTCGGTCAAGTGGTGTGCGATGTTTAATGACGGTGGGTAATAAAACCCCTTCCATTTGAGCTTGCATTTCAGCGAGTGTTGCTACATGAGATGTAGAACGATCAAATGCATTAATTAGAGCACCCACTAATTGAAGATCAGGGTTATAGGTGTGCTTAATGTCATTGATGGTATCAATTAAACCAGACAATCCATCAACAGCGAAACCACACAAACGAATAGGACAGCAAACATGCGTCGACATCACGAGCGCAGAGCGCAACTTCAAACCTAAGTTTGGTGGGCAATCAACCAAAATGACGTCATACTGATCTCGCAGCATTTTGAGTTGATCACGAGGAACAGTGACGTATTCATCTGGAAGGCCTTCAAGGGCATAACTTAAACGACTATTACTTTCTGTCGGTAAAAGATCAATGCCCCGAGAAGTGTGAGTAGGAATAAGTTCTTTGCAGTCAACATCAAATAGTGACGTTGCTTCGGTACCTGTAATTGGTTCACCTCGAAGAAGCACTGTACTCCCATTGCCTTGAGCATCCATGTCGACATAGAGCACTCGCTGGCCATGTTTAATAGCTAAGTCAAACGCAAATTGGGTGGCGATGGTTGTTTTGCCCACCCCGCCCTTCTGGTTTGCAATCGACATGACGATGGCTGACATTCTTTGATTTCCTCAGTCCTGAGCTTAGATAAGAATCATTATGCCTATGATTAGATCAGTTTTCAACTCTTAGAGAGAAAACTTACCTAATCAGAAAATGGTATATATCTCAAGGACTTAGCAAAGTAAAATTTTATAAGTCTTTGAAAAACAAGAGGTTTTTCTATTATTCTAAGGGATATCTCTAAGTAGATACTCTTTCAAAAAAAGAATAAAAGGATAGTATCAAGTGAGTATCAGAAAAGGAATAGCTTTTATTGGAGTCGAGCGCTTGATTAATCGTTAGACTTTGCTAGCAGCAAAAGAAGTGATGCGCGCAAAAGAATTTACCGGGTAATCGTTGAATAAAAAAGAAGAGACGGAAAAAGTAGAAGAAGAGAAAAGTTTCTAAGAAGAAGGTACGTTTCTTTTGAGAAGTTTCTTCAGAAAGGAGATTCCAAAAATTGAGAAAATGAATTTTCAAAGATTAGAGTTCTTGAAAAATTGAAGATGGAGTTCCTGAAAAAAATATGTGGGCAAAATGAAGAGTATGGTGGTTGAAAAAAAATTAGAGAAGATGGTTACTCAGAAAAAGTGGTGTTTCGAGAAGAGGATTTTGAAAGAGGAAAAGGAGGTTAGGGAAAGATGCAAAAATGACAGAGATATACCACCTGTCAAAGGGGTGAAATTTTCAAGAAAAAGACCTTTTTTACGTGTATTAAGTATATTAAGTGTATTATAGGCGTGCTTAAATTTTCAGCAATTTAACTCTTAACTCGTTGATTTTGCTAGTTTTTACCCTGTGGATAACCTGTGAACAAATCAAAAAAAGTGCACGTAAAGTACAGAGATTTGCACGTAAAGTACAGGGAAGTGCATGTAAAGTACAGGCTATCCCATTAAAGTTATCCACATCAGTCTGTTACAAAAAGTCACAACTAATTTAATTTACTACTCTAAGAGAAGAAAGACTTCATGTGAATAACTTTTTTTAAGAAATCAACGCTTTTTCTAAATTTTAGAAAGTCTTTGTTTTATTTGACTTTTTTCTTTTAAAAGTGCATGGAAAGTACATTGCTGAAACAAAAAGAAACTCAAAACTAAAGCCAATTCTGGACACTTTTTGACCCTTTTGACGATTTTTGGGGGTCAAAAATGAGAGGGGGGTGTGTACTTTATGTGCAAAATTGACCCCTACTCTGAAGATCTCTTATGAGGGTCAATTTTAGCTGATGGAAGTTTTTAGTTGAGTTATTTTAGAAGAGAAAATTTGCTTTTGCACATGTGCAACAAAAAGCGAGCTGTTCAACAACTCGCTTGAAAGAAGCTCTTTGAAAAGAGGAAATTAGAAATCTTCGTTGGCGGCGACTTTTTGACGAATCATCTCTGTCGTGAGCAACGTATCGTAGAATTCCTGGAAGCCTGCATAAAGGAGACTGGCTCGTGCAATATTGGCTGCCAGTTGATGTTTTCTAAAGAAAACAACCTCAGTATCTTTGAGGCGGTGAGCATTGGTGAGCGCGATTTCAAAGAATCCAAAATCGACTTCCGCAATCGCTTTAATCAGATCTTGTTTAAAGTTGCGCATTAAACGCGTGTTGCCCATTAACATCGACAAATTGGAGAGTGATGTTTTCCAGTAGAACATATCCATCTTTCGACCATTAATGAGCTTCACTTGAGGTACTGGGACCTGGTATTCCTCAATCTTGTGCCCTTCCATGCCGACTTCCGCAAACTTGAGATCTACGCGCGGGATGCCAAGGTAGCGGCGGGCCACCAAATACACAGCCTTGGCAAAAGGAGCCAAATCAAAGTATTCCACTGGAATCGTGAGCACATTCAAAGAAACCACATCTCGCACCAACCAGTCAGCTAAACGCAAGCGGACGACCGCCATGGGGTTTACTTGCTCGTTAATCGTGGCCATGCTCATAGACGTATCTAAGAATCCAGGCGCAGTTTGTTCAAATTTCACGCGTTTCCCATTGACTTCGCGTTCGGCAGAAATCGTAATGGTTGTCGTGCTGAGGCGCTGAAGCGCAGCAAGGAAGGCTTGCTGCTGCTTGCCACCATAGGCCTTTTTGATTGCACGGAAGTAATCTTTGACAGAAAAAACGATGTCGGAATGGTACTTGAGCATATCCGGCGTAATGGAATTGCCCTTTTCTTTAATGCGAGCAGCAATCTGCGACATTGCGTAAATCAAGATGTCAGCATCGTTATAAGTCGGAATGCCGTGGTTTGAAGGGGAAAGTGTGACAACGTAGCGCCCGCAGTCAATGATGCGCGGCATTGTTTCTTTTTTAGGACGGAAAGCAAACAGAGGATGGCTCATCATCGTGAGCGAATCCTTAAACGATGGTGTATTAACTTCCCCTAATGTGACCATGGAGTTACGCCAATCTTCGACTTGACGACGCTCTTCCTCAGTTTCTACTACAGGCTCAACGACAAAGGGCACAAGTTCAGTGCCTTTCTTGGATCCCTTTTTATGAACAGGATCTACGTTAACGATGAAGGGAATATTCTCTTCGATCTCGGTATTAGTTTTGGCCATAGTTTCCCAAAGTTTAGTTAGCCGTCGTCTCGCCTATTTTTGGTCAAACGATCCGACGATCGAGAGTGTTTGGAGTAAAGATTAATTTTACTCTATATGGGAAGGGTTTTCTTCAAAATAAATAATATCCCATAGCGAGGAGATTTTTACTTCCTCAAAGAACAAGCTTTCCTTCTTTTGCACATGTGCAAAAAGCGAGTCTTTGAAGATCGAGAAGAGTAGAAAAAGAAAAAGCAATTTATATAACATTTTGAAATATAAGGAAATTTTATATTTTTTAGAAAAATAGAGAAGAAAAAGTGCACGTAAAATATATCCCCTTTAGCCCCCCGATTCTTCAAAAGTGCACATGTGCACTTTTGCTAAAAAGAGGAGCGCAGAAGGATAAATTTTGAGGATGAATTTCTCGGAAAGTTTTATACAAAATGGAGAAACGGGGGGACTTTCATCTATCAACGCTCCTCTTTTCCCGGTTCTAGATTTGTGTTTTGCACATGTGCAATCTATCGTATCTCAGAGAAATTTTTGCTATTTAGAGGTAAGGAAAATTGGATAAAGGTGGAGAATTTTTCCGAATTTAGCCTTGTTTTTTTCAGGGTACAAATGTGCAATTCTTGTATTTTTCTAAATTGAGGATGAAGGAAAAAATGATTTCTCATCATGGAAAAACTCCTTTTTGCACATGTGCAAAATAGAAAGAACAAGGTGATTTTGCTTTTGAATGACTCGATGTAGAGATGTGCATTTGTGGGAAAAAATCCCCTACTCATCCTTCAATATATAGACGTGAGCGGTGAGGGAAAAACATGAAAGTTAGAGAACGAAAGGGATAATTGCACATGTGCAATGCGTGTGTTTCAGACGAATTTTCTCTTGGAAAATAGAAAAGAAATTGAGAAAAAGTAGGGAGACAGAATGAAGAAATGCTCGCCAAAATGCACGTAAAGTACATGGCAAAAAATACTTTCTGAGCCTTATTTTTTTTCATGTGCAAATGTGCAAACTTGAGGAAAAAAAGCCCAGAAAAAACACAAAAAGTGCACGTAAAGTACATCACTAATCTTTATTTTTAATAACTAATTTAGTGTTGTGTACATGTGCATTTTTCTGAAAAATAGAACTTCTTTTTCTTCATAGAGCAGCAAAAAGAAGAATATTTCTGTCCCCGTTTCACTCTTCATGAGCAAAATTGCACATGTTCAAAAGATAGAAAAAGAGGTAAAGCAGCTCATCAGTTTGCGCAAAAAATGCATGTAAAGTACATGGCTAATTTGTCTTTTTTCCCTTATGTATGAAGTGCGCGCGTGCAATTTTTTTTAAGGATTAAAGATTTTTCATCTCATTTAATGCCCAGAATAGATGGTGCATGAAAAGAAAAATTTGTGAGGGATTCATTTTTGCACATGTGCAAAAACCTCTGTTTAGGGAAGAAGAAGTCTTTTTATTGTCCAAAAAGATATGCTTAATTTTTGAGTATGTAAATTTCATATTGCGCAATGCATATGTTTGTTTTTCAAGGGATAGCGCCCTCTTCTATTTAAAAATGCATGGAAAGTACATTTTCAAAAATTGAATAATTTGAAGATTAAGTGCACATGTGCACAAAGGATGTGGATAGGAGAAGTCAGGGACCGCTTTGAGCAGTCAGATTCCTAATAGAGAATTCTTTTTTGTTATAGCGTATCTAGGAGTTCCATGGTTAAAAAACTTTCTACCAAAAAACAATTGCACATGTGCAAAAAAAATGAAAAAAAGTGAGAGAGGCCACTGAGATAGGAAAAAGTAAAGTCAAAAAGGGATCTGAGTTGCTGTGATCTCTTCTCAAAACTCAAATTCAAAAGTTCTTTCTAAGAAAGAAATTGCACATGTGCAAAAACATTAGCAGAAAAAATGGGAAAGAGAGGAAGGTCAAAAAAGTCTATTTTCCTTGAAATATCAAGGGTAGAGAAACAATTGCACGTAAAATACATGGCTTTTGGATTTTTGAAATTCCCAAGAAAAAATTCCTTGTTCAAAACTGCACATGTGCATTTTTTCCGTTTATCTAAAAAAGTGCACGTAAAGTACATAGCAAACAGAGAGGTATTTCTGTTGAGAATAGGGGGTCAAAAATTGCAAAATGAGAAGTTGCACATGTGCAAAAGGCATCAAAAATGCACGTAAAGTACATACCCTATTTCTTCTTTTATTGGTCTATCTGTTCATTTGTGCACATGTGCATTTTTGCTCTCTGTTTCTAGAAGAAAAGAAGAAAAGCAAAAGATAGAGTTTCATAAAAATCAATAAAGAGAAGGGATTGAGAAGAAATTCGAGTTTGACCGAAGGTAGGGATAGTAGGTCTATTTGACTGAAGAAAGAAAGTTTTAAGGGAAGTTTCGTATTTGCGGAGTCTTGGTGTGCTATCTAAAAAAGGCTTCTTTGAGAACAAAAAGAAAGCTTTTTTGGGGAAGGTTGATATGGTCAATTTTGAGGGGTCAAAAATAAAAAGTAAGAAAGAGGGGAGGGGTTAAAAATGATCAATTCTCAAAATTGCACATGTGCAAAAAGGGAATTTCCTCTGGACTGCATTTGCGTCATAATAGAAAAGGCCAACTGCTTTCTTTTTTCGCTATGAATATCATTTTAATTGTATTGCATCCTTTTCTTCTCATCTTGCTTGGATGGTGGCTTCGTTATCGAGCCTACTTTTCTAAATCTTGGTGGGATGGTTGCGAAAGACTCGTCTACTATGTCCTTTTTCCACCAATGCTTTTTAATAGCGTGGCATCAGCATTTTTGACTTTAACGAGTGCGAGTCGATTTTTGCTTTGTGGAGTAGGGAGCATGATGGTGGGTGTTTTTCTTGCTTACCTCGTTTCTAAATTCTTTCCTCAAGACGCAAGAACGGATGCTTCGGTTCGACAATGTGGCTACCGGTTTAATTCTTATATTGGTTTTGCTTTAGTGGCATCGTTATATGCAGATTTTGGAACGGCTCTCTATGTTCTTTTGTTAGGTGTATGGGTGCCGATATCTAACGCTTTTGCAGTAGCAGACCTTTCTCAAGCAGCCAGGGCCAAAAACCAAACATTTTTTGCTCTTCTCAAAACAATCGTGACGAATCCACTCATCATGGCCACTCTTTTGGGACTTTGTTTTAATACGATGGGCTGGACATTGCCGACTTTAATCAGCGGTTTATTTAAGAGTTTAGGATCCGCTTCACTAGTTTTGGCACTTTTAGCAATTGGAGCAGGGATGGAAAAGCTTTCAATTTCCTTGTACGGAAAATTGCTTTCTGCTGCGACAATTGAACGCCTTCTTGCTGTACCGGTGGTTTCTGTACTGATCGGAATGGTGGCTGGTTTGAATTCAGTGGAGTTAGGCGCATTGCTTTGCTTCACAGCGCTGCCTACGGCTAACTCTTGCTATATATTAGCGGTCCGTATGGGCGGAAATGGCCCTATCGTGGCAGATTTGACGACTTTGCAAACGGTAGTTTCGTTAATCACTTTGCCTTTTTGGTTAATGTTAGTTCAATATTTCTAGTGCAATTTTGCACATGTGCAAAAATTAGCTTTTGATTTTTCTATCCTCTTCTATGGTCAGAATTTATCTGACCATTTTTTTATAAAGCGTGGCGAAGAAAAACGAAGGAACAAGGAGAAAAGAAATTGGGAACATAAAAAAATAAGAGGGGCGCGTGTCGAAAAAATTTTTAGATCTCCAAAATCAGTTTGGCATTCTCATGGATTTTCTTTCAAAAAATTTTGATACACAGTAAACCTTTCTACCGTTGAAAAAAACCATCAAGAAAGATTAAGAGACGAAAGTTGAGAAAAGAGATGAGGAAAAGTTTTTGCACATGTGCAAAAAATGGATTGGAAAGGGTGGGGAGGAAGCGGTTTCTACGTGATTCAGCAGAAATAACTTTCCTCACAATCCGGTGCTTCGCAAGACCTTCTTCCGATATAGAGTAGCGAGATCCTTTCTTTAGTCTCGGATGCATATGAAAGGCCTTGGCGGTTTCTCTAAGGAGAGTAAGGTCTGTTTGGAGAGAATAGAAACTGTTGAGAAGTAGAGAATTTTTTTTAGAAGAGAACATTTTAATGATTATAGATAATTTTGTATTACACAAATAAATTTAATGAGAAAAGAACTCAATTGCATAGTATGAGATTCTCAAAAAACACTACGTTGCAGTCGGATAAGAAGATAAATACCTGAAATTCCTTCTCTAAGAGGGAATTCAACGAATTTTGGTAGAGATTTTTACCTAGTTTCATTGAGAAACAGCATTGCAAGGTCTGAAAAATAGAAGTTTGTGTTGCCAGAATTCAGTGCAGCTTTTTGATGGAGTACCCAAGAAAAATTGACGTATAAGCAGAAAAAAGCAAACTTTTTTGTATAGTTCTAGATAAGAAGAAAGAAGAAAAAGTGGAATTTTCGAGATAACTTAAGGAAAACCCTCTTTTTAAATAAAAGCTATACCAAAATCGTTTTTAATAGAAAATAAGCAAAACCAAGGGAAAACACCTATAGAGTCTAAAAAATAATGAGAATTATTCTCATCCTTAAAATTGTAATAGATAAAAGGTGCATTTTTTGTGTACCTTTTATCTTTTTTAGTCCTAAAAATGAGAATTTCATTAGAGAGACTAGCGAAATTAGCAAGATGACTAGGGGAGTGGGGTATAGTGTCGGTATTCTTTTTTGGAATACCGATTTCTTTGACCTACTCCTTTGGTCTAATTTTTAGTATCCTCTGAGGGCAATATCTAATCCCTTTAGACAGGTGTGTTTAGCCTCTTAGATCACTGTAAGAACACGTTTGAAATCTCCAAACTATGGGCGTGGCTAGTAGAAATGCAATGCCATAGAAGCTCTTCGAAACAGAAACACTATAAGCGAAGCTTTTGGTTTCGTAGAAAACCCCACTCATTTTCAGGAGGATCCCCATGGAAGTTTCTCGTAGAAGTTTCCTTAAGCGTGGATTGTTACTTGGAAGCGGCACGATGCTTTCTGGCGTCGCAGGCACAGCCATGACTGCTCCAACTAAGAAAACCCCTTATAAGTTACGTGACGTTCAGGAAACACTGAACATCTGTTGTTATTGCGCAGGTGGCTGCGGCTTGATTTGCTCTTCACGTGGTGGCGAGTTGATCAACCTTGAAGGCGACCCAGAACATCCTGTCAACCTTGGTGGTCTTTGCCCGAAGGGCGCCGCCATGTGGGGCCTTCGCAATATCGTGACGAAAGAACGTCAGTCTCAGAATCACCCTGCACGCGTGTTGCATCCGATGGTGCGCCGTCCTGGTTCCAAGGAATGGACGCAGTTGACCTGGGAACAGGCCATCGATGAAATTGCTCGTCGCGTCAAGAAGACCCGTGATACCACCTTCACTGAAAAAGAAGACGGCATAACGGTTAACCGTTGCGAAGGTATCGCCTCTTTCGGTGCTGCTCAGTTGAACACCGAAGAAGCTTGGATGGTCCAGAAGTTCATCCGCAACTTGGGCGTTATCGCTATCGATAACCAGGCCCGTGTTTGCCACTCCTCCACGGTGCCGGCTCTTGCTCGTACCTTCGGTCGTGGCTCCATGACCGGTCACTGGTGTGACTTGGCCAACGCCGACGTGCTCCTCTCGATCGGTTCTAACAACGTGGAAAACCACCCGCTTTCGTCCCGTTGGGTCGAACGTGCCCAGGATAAGGGTGCTAAGTGGATCGTGGTTGACCCGCGTTACTCCCGCTCTGCTGCTCGTGCCGACTACTACGGCCGTATCCGTCCGGGTACCGACATCGCCTTCTACGGCGGTTTGATCAAGTACATCTTGGACAACGAGCTCTATCAGCGCGAATACATCATCCATTACACCAACGCTGCTTGCTTGATCAAGCCGGGCTATGGTTTCGATCCGAAGACGGGTACGTTCTCTGGTTGGAATCCTGAAACCCAGAAGTATGACAATGAAGCTTGGGGCTATGACGTAGACCATAAGGAAATTTGGGATACCTCTGAAACTGGTCCTTACTCTTGGGTCAAAAAGCCGGGTACGCCAAAATTCAAGACCCCTGATTTGAAGGTCTTGAAGCGCGACGAAACCTTGCAGGATCCGCACTGCGTCTTGAATGTCATGAAGCGCCACTATGCTCGTTACACGCCTGAAATGGTGAGCAAGGTAACGGGGATGGACATGGAAGTCATGCTCAAGATCTGGGAAGTGTATGCAGCTTCTGGTCGTCCCGACCGCGCTGGTGCTTTGCTCTATGCATTGGGTCAGACCCAGCATACCTACGGCTGCCAGAACTGCCGTGCTATGTGTATGGTTCAGTTGCTCTTGGGTAACATCGGTGTTTCCGGCGGTGGTTTGAACGCTTTGCGTGGCGAACCGAACGTTCAGGGTTCTACCGACATTGCTGCTAACACGCCTGACATGGCTGGCTACCTCGCTTGGCCGCATGGTAAGACGCATCCGACCTTGGCTGATTACCTCTCCAAGGAAACCTATGCAGCTGGTTACTACAGCAACAAGCCGAAGTTCCTCGTGAGCTTGCTCCGTGAATGGTTCGGTGCCAATGCTACGGTCGACAACGACTACTGCTATGACTTGTTGCCGAAGTGCTCGCCGAAGCTTGACTTTGGTAACTACTCCTCGTTGATGACCTTTAACCACATGCGCGACAACCGCATTAAAGGTTACTTCTGCTGGGGTATGAACCCTGCCTCCTCTACGGCTAATGCTAAGCATGCTCGTAAGGCTATGGCTAACCTCGATTGGCTCGTTGTGGCTGACTGGTTCTTGACGGAAACCTCCACCTTCTGGCGTGCTCCTGACATGAAGCCTGAAGATGTGAAGACGGAAGTCTACTTCTTGCCTGCCGCTTTGATCTTTGAAAAGGTCGGCTCGATCCTTAACTCCGGTCGTTGGATGCAGTGGCGTCAGAAGGCTGTTGAACCGCTCGGTGAAGCAATCTCTGACTTTGAAATCATCATGAAGCTCCAGAAGCGCCTCGTTGAACTCTACAAGGAAGAAGGCGGTCCTGGTGCGGAAACGATCTTGAAGGCTAACTTCGATTATCACATCGATGGCAAGCCTGACCTCCGTGCCGTGGCTTGGGCCATGAACGGTTACGATGTCCGCACTGGTCGCTTGTTGAAGAGCTTCTCTGAACTCCAGGCTGACGGTACTACCGCTTCCGGTATTTGGATTTACGGTGGCTACTACAGCAACAACGAAGCCCGTATGGACCCGATGAAGCAGCCGATGACCCGTCGTGGTAAAGAAGACCCGACTGGCTTGGGCCTCTTCCCGAACTGGTCGTTCGCATGGCCGGCCAACCGTCGTATTCTCTACAACCGCGCTTCTTGCGACGCCAAGGGTAAACCTTGGAATCCGAACCGCGTCTTGGTTGAATGGGACGGCACCAAGTGGATCCAAAATGACGTGGGTGACTTCCCGACGGCTCAACCGCCGCAGGATAACGCCTTCTTCATGACCTGGGAACAGAGAGCTCGTTTGTTCTCGTACCTCATGGTCGACGGCCCGTTGCCTGAACACTTTGAACCGCAAGAATCGCCAACGAAAAATATCTTCAATGGTGCCGATAAGAATCCGCTCGCTCGCTTCACGAAGGATCCGTCTGTTCAGCTGGGTGACCCCAAGGAATTCCCGATTGTTTGTACGACGTACTCCTTGACTGAACACTGGCAGACTGGTACGCAGACGCGTAACGTGCCGTGGTTGAACGAATTGATCCCGGGCAACTTCATTGAAATCTCTGAAGAACTTGCTCAAGAAAAGGGTATTAAGAAGGGCGATAAGGTTCATATTTGGAACCGCCGCGGTAGCATCGTTGTTGATGCCATGATCACCATCCGTATGAAGCCGATGATGATTAACGGTGTGAAGACCCACGTAGTTGGTTTGCCCCACCACTTCTCTTGGGAAGGTATGTTTGCCACTGGCGATAACGTGAACGACTTGTCTCCGAACGTTGGCGACCCGAACTCCTTTATTCCTGAGTTCAAGGCATTCTTGGTTAACGTGGAAAAGGCAGCCTAACGGCGGTAAGGAGAAAAAATAATGCGTAATAGCAATGAAGTTGCTATTTTATATGATTCGTCCCATTGCACAGGCTGCAAGGGCTGTCAAGCGGCATGTAAACAATGGAATATGTTGCCGAGTTCGCTCGAATTGAACGGCATCAAATTTAGCGGTACCTATCAGAATCCACCAGATCTTGATGGTGACACCCGTTTGGTGATGACGTTTGACGAAAAGCCTTCTGGCAATAAGTTCCAAGAAATCAACATGGCAATCGGTCGTAACGCCTGCATGCACTGCACGGACGCTGGTTGCGTGAATATCTGTTCCTCTGGCGCACTTTACCATCGTGAAGACGGTGTGGTCGCTTTCGATACGGAAAAGTGCAATGGTTGCACGTACTGCCAAAGTGCCTGCCCGTTCGATGTGCCTCGCTATCGTCCGCTCGACGGCATGATCGACAAGTGCACGCTCTGCTGGGACCGCTTAGAAGAAGGTGGTATTCCGGCTTGCGTGAAGACTTGCCAGCCAGAAGCTTTGAAGTTCGGCAAGCGCGAAGAAATGCTCAAAATTGGGCACGAACGCGTGGCTGCACTTAAGGCTCGCGGTTTCGACAAGGCTGAACTCTACGGCGAAAATGAATGCGACGGCTTGCACGTCCTCCATGTTTGCCAGTACGGTCACGAAGCCTATGGCTTACCGACCGCTCCGAAGGTCGACAACAAGGTTGGTCTCATGAAGACGTTGAAGACGGTCACGGGTATTGGTACCGTGGCTGTGGTGGCCGGTTTGGCTGCCAGCTTCGTGGCTTCGCGTGGTTACTCTCGCAAGCCGACGACGCTCGAAGAGGCCAAGAAGCACTGGACGCCTGAACAGCGCGCCAAGGCTGATGCTGAAGTCAAAGAGCTTCTTGCTAAAGAAGCTGCGAAACAGGAATAAGGAGGCATAGGATGCGTTATATCCAGCGTCATTCCCTGCTTACGCGGGTTACTCACGGTACAGCTGCTATTAGTTGTATTTTGCTTGCCTTGACTGGGGTCTTTGTGTTTGTCCCCACGTTAGGTGGCGATATTATGGGCGGTGAATTCACCAAGGCTATGCGTATGTTGCATCGCATCTTGGCAATTCCCTTTATCTTGGTTCCGTTGTTTGCGCTCTTGCGCTCTCCGGGTGGCTTCTGGCACTTGATCACAGTTGACATCTTTGGGAAGTGGGACGCTGACGACTTCCGCTGGTCGGCCAAGTTCCCGTTCTATCTCTTTGCACCGAAGAAAGTGCATATGCCTCCGCAACACCATGTGAAGGGTGCACAGCGTCTCGCTGACGGCGCCTTGCTCTTTAGCTGCGTGTTCTTAGCACTCTCTGGCATCGTGTTGTGGCTCAACACGGGTCTCCTCCCTGACGGTAGCATGCGTGTTGCCTTCTCGGCCGAAACCCTCTTGATCGCTCACTTGGTGCATGATGTGTTCTTCTTCATCTGTGTGTTCGTCGGATGCGCTCACATCTACTTGGGTGCTGGTATCTGGCAACCGTACCGCGGTACGATTCGCTTGATGTTCGGTGACGGTAAGGTTAGTGAATCTGATGCTGCTTACCACTGGGGCTACTGGGCTAACCAGGAACTCGCTCTCGGTAAGAACGTCACGGTCGAACCGGATCAGAAGTAATCTGTCCTCCTGATAGGCAGTGATAGGTCAAGTCATTGCCTCACGAGCCTCTCTCCAGTCACTCGGCTGGAGAGAGCATCTAGATGGGTGTTAAGACTCCCATCTAAATGCTCAAAAGGCATAGGGCACAGTCGGACGTCGGCATCCTTCGCCCCTGAAGGATTGCAACCGACAGTGAACCTTAACAACAAAAAGGAAAACACCATGCTCAATCGTAAATCCATTGAACGTTCTCTAGCTAAGTATGTGACCTACAAGGACTCTGAAGTTTTAGCTCGTTTGACCGCTTTTGGTCCCATGATTCTTAAAGCGGCGGATTTATCTAAGCAAATGGCCGTGCCAGTTCCGGCAGTCTCTGAAGAAGACTATGAAGCTGCGCGCGAGAGCAAGTTGCATCTTCTCAACAAATATCCAGTGGCAATTGAAGCCGACCGTTTTGTGGGTGTTGCGCAAGAACTCTCGCACGATTTGCTCAAAGCTTTGTCTCTTGAAGGCGAGTTGCTCGATGCTTGTGAAACAGTGGAATGGTCTCTGTTTGCTACGCCAGAGCTTCTTGAGTTGGCTGGTCGTGATCCTTTTACCTATTTTGAAAAAGTCGAAGCCATGATGGGCAACGACGATATTTTTGAATTCTTCATTTTGCCAGTGTTGGGCTACACGGTACGCGTTTTCTTGGACGCTCCTGCCACGGCTTGGAGTCGCGATTTGGCGAACGTCTCTGACGATACGAGCCATCACAACCGCCCGGTGACCTGCCCTGTGTGTGCTTCTGAAGGCGCTATTGCTTCTGTGACGGAAACGACTGCTAACGGTAATCGTAAGAAATTGCACTGCACGTGCTGCGGCGCATCTTGGATCTTTGAACGCATCCGTTGCACGCACTGTGGTAACACGGCTGTGTCTGACTTCCAGTACTTGCATGATGAAGAAGATGATACCCATCGCTTGCATGTTTGCAAGGCTTGTGGCACCGCTACGCCGACGGTTTTTGCTGGCGAAGAGTTGAACTTCAACGCTGACGTTGAACAGATCGTCATGACGGGGTTGGAACTCTATTACGACGAAACGCTCGAAGAAAAGAAAGCCGAATAACGGCGCTGTAGCAAAAGCTACGAAAAAACCAAGCAATCAGCACCCAGGGAGAATGTGATGGGCGTCAATAAAAAATTCGATGGAGTAGCAGAAGTGGACAAAAATGCTAGCAATGGCATGCCTAGTTCTGTACAAATGAATCCTTTTGGCGCTCATCTGGTTGAAGTTCGTCACCTCAACGCTATTGAAGCCGAAGAGGACTGGGTAGCTGAAGAAATTCCAGTGGCACTGGTCTATAACGGTATCTCTCATGCTGTGATGATGACCACCCCTTCGTTGCTCGAAGAGTTTGCTGTAGGCTTTTCCCTTTCTGAGGGGATTGTCCCAGACATGAGTCATATCTATGACATTAACGTCACTCCCGCTTGTAAAGGGATGGAAGTGAATTTAGAGATTTCCTCCGAATGCTTCTGGCATCTGAAAGAGCATCGCCGCTCGATGACCGGACGCACGGGTTGCGGTCTTTGTGGCGTAGAAAGTCTGGACGGCGCGATTCGTAAGAATCACCGAGTGGAACATACACAAACCTTCGATATGCGTTTTTACGAACAGGGTTTGGCTTATCTGGAAAAGGTTGAAGAATTAGGACAACTAACGGGATGTACTCATGCTGCCGTCTGGGTACATCCTGATGGGACTCTCGCAGGAGGCGCTGAAGACGTAGGCCGTCATGTGGCACTCGACAAACTCTTAGGGATGAGAGCGAAGAATCATTGGGAGAATGGAGCACTTTTTGTCAGTTCCCGTGCTTCCTACGAAATGGTTCAGAAGGCTACAACTTGTGGCGTCGAGATTATGTTTGCAGTGTCTGCACCTACCGCTTTGGCGGTTCGTCTTGCGAAAGAGTCTGGGATGACGCTATCTGCTTTTTGTCGACGTCAGAAAGCAAATGTCTACGCGCATCCAGAGCGTCTTCTTGGCTTGTAATTTGTCGTCAAGAAGACTTTTACCCGGAATTGGGCTCTCCACCAGTTCCGGCTTTTTCTTTCCTTCTTAAAACTGTTCTAAGAGTGTATGTGTTAATTTATTTATTCCCGATAAGTAGCATTTCCCACAGTACTAAATCAAAGCGTTGTAAAGAGAGAAACGGCCATGTGAGAAGAGGTTAAAATGATCAAGATCTCCCGATAACACCTTCTGCTAACGGAACGCTCTTTTTCTACGCTACAGTTTGCTCATAGTGGATAGTGCAAACGATGCGCAAAGCTTTTTTGATCATGAAGACTGCATTTGACCATTGTGATCAACTGCCTAGTTGCGCGTCCTCTCTCCAACTGTTTCTCTCTAGCAATTTAGCACTGAAATGAGCTTATTTTGTTAGGACAATGAAAAAATGACTCAAGCTTCGATGACACTTCCCCAGAAGATGGCTTTCAATGTCCTTTTGATGGTGAGCCTGTCGCATTTTTTGAGTGATTTGGTGCAATCCATGATTCCTGCAGCGTTGCCGCTCCTAAAAGAGCAGTATGCGCTCACTTTTGCACAGGTGGGTTTGATTACGTTGACCGTGCAAGTGACCTCATCCATCTTTCAGCCTATCGTGGGCTTGTCGACCGATAAACGTCCAACGCCTTTTGCCTTACCTATTGGGATGTGCGTGACACTGGTGGGTTTCTTGCTCCTTGCGTCGGCGCCAAACTTTGCTGTGATTTTGGTAGCTTGCGGGATTGCAGGTTTAGGTAGTGCAATCTTCCATCCAGAAGCCTCAAAAGTGACGCAAACGATTGCTGGCCAGCAAAAAGGCTTTGCACAAGCAGTTTTCCAAGTGGGCGGTAACGCGGGCTTTGCTTGCGGTCCGCTTGCAGCAGCGCTGATAGTTCTCCCGAATGGCCAATCAAGCATTGCCTGGTTTGCACTTTTTGCGCTCCTTGCAGTCTCCCTTTTGAGTAAAGTAGCGCTTGCGATGCGCAATAATGCCGCGATGAAGGGCGCTTCTAAACCGAAGGCGGCTGTTTCTCAACATGGTGCTAACCTCAATTTGAAGTTCATCTTTACGTTGCTCTTTATTTTGATGTTCTCCAAACAGGTCTACATTTCTTCGCTCTCAAACTACTTGACCTTCTACACGATCGAGAAGTTTGGTCTCTCGATGGCGAATGCCCAGTACGTGCTTTTTGCCTTTTTAGCAGCGAGCGCAGCAGGGACGCTTTTAGGCGGCCCAATTGGGGACCGTTGGGGACGCCGTACGGTGATTTTATGGTCGATTTTGGGTGCGGCGCCTTTTGCGTTGCTGCTTCCCTGGGTACCTCTTGCTGGCGTGATTTTGCTCGCCATTCTTGAGGGCTTTGTGATTTCTTCGGCTTTCTCTGCCATTTTGGTGTTTGCGCTTGAACTTACACCAGCAAGAACAGGGATGATCGCAGGGATCTTCTTCGGGTTTACGTTTGGGCTGAGCGGGATTGCCTCTGCGGTCTTTGGCGTGATGGCTGACCACATTGGACTAGATATGGTTTTCTACATCGTGGCATTCCTACCACTCCTTGGGATTGTGGCCTTTGCTTTGCCAAAGAAAGCAGAAGTTGCTTAAGCTGCATATTCAACTTCTAAGAGAAGAGGGTGTCATGAAGGCATCCTTTTTTCGTCTGGCATACGCTAACACTGGAAGAGGTGAGCAAAGCTGAGTATGATTAAATCCACAAGCCTATCTCTGGAGTTCTCATGGTGTCTCTTTCCACTTTCTGCACAGAACAAGTACGCCGACTGGCATACTTCGCACATGCTGTGCGGAGCACTATGGCGGCAGTGTTACTTCTAGGGTTGGCGAGTGCCAGTATCAGTGCACCGAGCCTCACTTCTCACGACGCAGCGATGCCTTCCCCTGAAGTCATTTCTGGCGCAACGATTTCTGCAATGCGGGCGCAAAGCGCGCCAGCGCCAACCAAAGCTCCTACGATTGATGCGATTTCTTCTGCGCAAGGCGGGAAACACGCCTTGGTTCTTGCAGTGCCTGATACGTACTTGATGAGTTTTGATGGTGGAAGGCTTGATACCTATATCGCTAATTTGAATCGTGCACTGCGTGATAGTCGCAGTGACTACTATGTCACCGTAGTGCCCTTCCAGGCAACAGATGCTAGTAGCCAGTTAGCGCTTTTAAAGCCCGATTTTGTGCTCGCGCAGTCTTCCCTCATTATTTCGGTGGCTGGCAAAGAGGGGACACCTGCTTATAGCGTCGCAACTCGAAAAGTTCCTGAAGCCAAAGACGCATCCCAATCGGTGGGCGGTCTCATTCTTGTACCAGCAAACCGCAAAGATATTCAAAAGCTTGAAGACCTCAAAGGTAAAGAGGTTGTGGCCACTATGCCTTTAGCGGCTGGATGGTTAGCTGTCTTAGGGGAAGTTGCAAAGCTCAACGAAGACCCAGAGCCTTTCTTTAAGAAAACGCGCTTCCTTAATATGGCGCTACCTAACGTTTTTTCAGCCCTTGCCTCTGGGCACACCGACGCGGCAGTGCTAGAAACTTGCACGATTGAGCGCCTCGCTAGAGAGCGTTTGATCGCTTTTGAGGACTTTCGCGTTTTGAATGATCAGAGAGATGGGAAACTCAACTGCGCTCGTTCTACGGGACTCTATCCTGACGCTACGCTCTATGCCTTTGAGTGGACAGATGAGCAAGCGGTAAGAGCAATGCTCCGAGTACTGCTCTCGGCCAAAGAAACCGATTTTGGCGAGTGGCATGTGCATGTATCGCGCTCTGCAATGGACGAGTTACTAAAGACCCTTCGTATGGGTCCATATGCCTATTTACGTACTGTTTCTTGGGAAGCACTTCTTGAGCGCTATAGCTATGAAATTCTCTTGGGACTTCTTCTCATTGCACTTTTAATTGCCAATGAGTTCCGCTTACATCGCTTAGTCGCAAAACGTACAGCCGAGCTTTCAGACTCGCTCATTCGTCAGCAGGAAAGTGAAAAAGAAGCGCGGCAGGCTCGTTTGCGTTTGGGTAGCCTTGAGCGCCGTAATGTGGTGAATCAAATGTCGGCCATGATTGCGCATGAAATTCGTACACCACTCGGTGCGATTACGAATTTTGCTTCTGTGCTGAAATATTTTTATCCCGATATGGCTAAAGAAGATACGCCAAGTGGCATTGCCATGGGCGGGATTTTGAAAGAAACACAAAAAATTGGCGGGATTGTGGATCGTGTACGTCAGTATGCAAAGTCTCAGCGCTCGCAACATGTTCCCATTGATTTAGGTCGCAGTGTGCGAGAGGCTATTCGCGTGCTTCATATGACAATGCCAGAAGCGGTAAACCTCAAGGCAGATGTGGTAGAGAGTGCGCCTATGCTGGGCGACAGCTTAGAAATTGAATTGCTCGTCTTTAATCTTTTAAGAAATGCCGTGGAAGCCTCTTCAGTTGTGGCGAAGCCAGAAGTGTCTGTGCGACTCTTCTCACTCGATGAAGGCAAGTGGCGCCTTGAGGTGAGCAATAATGGGCACGAATTGAGCGAAGAGGCATTTGAAAAGCTAGGGCGCTCGATTGATAGCGTGAAGCCAGAGGGTCTTGGCATGGGGCTTTCCATTGTGCGTGGTATTGTGGATAGCCATGGAGCCCTTTTGCACTTTACTCGCCGAGAAGGCGGGGGGTTAGTGGTGCAATGTACGATTGATAAATTGCCAGAAAATGCCCCCTCAGAGTAGGAAGGAGAACATTGATATGGTCAAACATCCGATGGTTCGTCTTGTGGACGATGATGACTTATTCCGCACTTCGCAGGCAATGCTACTGCAAGTCAATGGCTTCTCGGTGGCGACGTTCTCTTCTGCAGCAGAATTCTTAGAGCGCGGCGATCCACATCGTCCAGGTTGTCTTATTTTGGACGTGCGTATGCCCAAGATGACGGGGCTTGAACTTCAAGAAGAAATGAATAAGCGTGGTTGGCGTCTTCCCATTCTCTTTTTGACGGGGCACGGTGACATCTCGATGGCTGTGCATACGATGCAGCATGGAGCAGTTGATTTTCTTGAAAAGCCCGTTCCGCCAGAGGTACTCATTGAGAAAGTGAAGAGCATTGTGGAGAAGAATCTCTCAGAATGGGAAAAGCTCGACGAAGAAGAAAGTTTGCGGGATATCTGGAACGAATTAACACCTCGCGAACAGCAGGTGATTAAGCTCGCAGCGCTCAATCTACCGAACAAAGTGATTGCACAGCGCCTCGATATTGCTGAGACCACGGTGAAGATGCACCGTGGCAACGCGTTTGCCAAATTTAATGTCAATAATCCGCTAGATGCGTACCGCCTTTTGGTGCGAATTGGGATGGTCGACGATGAAAATCAATGAGAAGCGCCGTCAAGTGCTCCAAGGAGCACTTTTAGCGGGAATGAGTTGTGCGTGGCCACTTTCTGTGTGGAGTGAAGAGGGGAGTTCTTCTGCCACAGAAGGCGCGATCCCAGACGAAACACGCCTCTGGGATATCGTGGTAGTGGGAAGTGGCTTAGCAGGGGTTTCTGCTGCGCTTTCGGCACTCGAAGCGGGTGCGCAAAATGTGCTTCTGATCGAAAAAGGTCCGCTCATTGGTGGACACAGTGCCTATAGTACTGGGACGCTCGCAGTAGTGGGATCTGACCGACAGAAAACGCAAGGCGTCACCGATTCGCTTGATCTAATGTGGGAAGAAGCGAAAAAAGTGGGTGGTGAGAGCGCTGATGAGGCACTCATTCGAAAAATTGGTCGCGATAGTGAGCGTGCACTTCAGTGGTTGGAATCCTATGGCGTGGTCTTTACTCCAGGGGTTTTTCAGTCTCTCGGGGGCTTGACGCCACGCTCAGTGCTCGCAGAAAGCGCTCAGCCAGGGCTCACTTACACTCGTGAGCTCTATGAGGCCGCGTTAAAGCGGGGGTTAGTGGTGCGCTTTAATACGCGCATGACAGGCCTGCACCCCATCGAGGAGAGCGGCGAGAATCGTTTTTGGATGGTTGAAGTGACTTCCCAACAAGTACCTAGCACCCTTCAGACACGCTCTGTGGTGATTGCTACAGGGGGCTTTACCGCCAATGCGGAGATGGTACATAAACATGACCCGCAGATTCCTCAGGGAATGCGTACCACAGCGAACCCACGAGGACTTTACTTTGATGGCGCACAGGGCGACGGGATTCTTATTGCCGAAGCGGTGGGGGCGCAACTCAAAGACATGGACAATATCCAACTGATGCCGATTTGGGGTGGACGACTTCTTGACTATGTGGGCGGCGATATTTTTCTCGACCACGAAGGGCGCCGTTTTGTGAACGAAGGGGCAAGTTGGAAAACGCTGGAAAATGCGCTTTTGAAGCTCCCCAACCAAACAATGTGGGTCGTGACGGATGCGCAGTCTAAGAAAGGCATCAGCCTTGGCGTGAAGCTAGCAGACGGTACCGTGAGAAAGTCCGATACGATTGCGGAGATGGCTATTGGGATGAGCGTAGATCCCACTGTGCTACAGAAAACGCTCGACGACTATAACCGTGGTGCAGCCAAGCATGAGGATCCCCAGTTTGGGAAAACCACCTTTACGCAACAGATCAATCAGCCGCCATACTATTGGGGAAAAGAGCAACTTTTCCTTCATACCACACTCGGTGGCATCGAGATTAATGAGCGCGCAGAGGTGCTCGATGACAATAACCAACCGATCGCAGGTCTTTACGCAGCAGGGGAAACAGTGGGCGGAATCTTTGGGAAGAGCCGTTTAGGAGGCTTAGCCATCACGGGTTGTGTCGTCTTTGGGCACGAGGCAGGGCGTCAAGCCGCAGCACGCGCAAAGCAACCCCAACCGTAAACGCACAAAACAGTTTTTTTCTCCTAGGGTTTTTCCTAAGTTCACAACCTATCCCACGGGAGGTAGTGAGAAAAGTGCGCGAGGATGAAAATACTTTCAACGAGTTTGAGAACACTTTCTCAAACGGTTTAAGAAAGTCAATCCTTTGGAGAAAAGATTATGTCGATTGATACCTCCCGTCGCGCCCTCTTTAAGAAAGCTGGTGTTGCCTCTGCCGCTATGTTGGGCTCTTCCTTTGCCTTTGCTGCTGGCATCCCTGCTAAGACCGTTGAAAAATACGATGAAACCTTTGATGTGGTCGTGATTGGTTCTGGTTTTGCTGGTTTGGCCTGCGCACTCAAGGCTGGCCGCGGTGGCAAGAAAGTGCTTGTTATCGAAAAGATGACGGTTTTGGGTGGTAACTCCGCGATTTGCGGCGGTAACGTTGCTTGCCCGGTGAACCCCGTTCAGAAAGCTCAAGGCATTAAAGATAGCAAGGAACTCTTCATTGAAGACTGCTTGAAGGACGGTCTTGGTATCAACCACACCGAACTTTTGGCCACGATTGCTGACCGTTGCAACGACACCATCAAGATGGTGGAAGACTTAGGCTGCGAATTTGTGCCTAACAAGATGCTCTTTGAAGGTGGCCACTCTGTTCCGCGTTCCTATGAAATTAAGGCTGGTTCCGGCTCTGGCTACATCCGCCCGATGTTGGCCGCTCTTGAAAAAGAACCCAATGTGACCATTCGCGCCAAGACGAAGTTCGATGACTTCATCGTTGATGATGACAACAACGTTGTCGGTATCGTTTGCCGTGAAAACTATCGCTTTAACACGAAGCTCACCTCTGACGACTTGGAAAACAAGACTGGTAAGAAGAAAGTGATTCGTGCCACGAAGGGTGTGATGTTGGCCGCTGGTGGCTTCTCTCGCGACACCTGGTTCCGTCAGATTCAGGACCCGCGCGTTGTGCCGACCACGGACTCCACGAACCAGTTGGGTGCTACCGCAGGCGTGTTGGTGAAGGCTTTGGCTTTGGGCGCTGCTCCTGTGCAGCTCTGCTGGCTCCAGTTCTTGCCGTACTGCAACCCGCGTGAAAAGGGGTTCGGGGTTTCTGTGAACTTCACGAACCACGCTTGTATGGACTTGGGTCTTGTGGTTGACCGTAAGACTGGTAAGCGCTTTATGGACGAACACGCTGGTCGTAAGATCAAGTCTGACGCTCTCTTCAAGGTGATTGGTACTGATGAAAACTACCCGATCGCTGTGTGTGATGATGCTATCGTCAAAGCCATTAACCCGAGCTTTGTTAAGTTGCCACTTGAAATGGGTACGGTCAAGAAGTTTGACACCCTCGAACAGTTGGCTGACCACTTCGGTATCAAGAAGGACGCCTTCCTGGAACAGGTGAAGAAGTTCAACAGCTATGTGAAGGAAGGGAAGGATCCGGAATTCGGTCGTATTCTCACCTACAACAACGGTCTTGATGTTTCCAAGGGTCCGTTCTACGGTATTGAATGCTGCCCGAAGATCCACCACACCATGGGTGGCGTGATGATCAACCCGAAGGCTCAGGTTATTTCTGCTGCTACGCACGAACCGATCAAGGGTTTGTATGCCGGCGGTGAAATCACTGGTGGTGTGCATGGCGCCTCGCGCTTGGGGACCGTGGCCGTGATCGATGCTTTGACTTTCGGCATGATCGCTGGTGAAGAATTGGCCAAGGCCTAATCAGCGCAAACAAACGTTCTCTCGTTTCTCCTAAGTGAACGTTAGGCTATAGTCTCCTAGCCGACCAAAAGCTCGCCCTTCTGTGGCGAGCTTTTGGTTTAAGGGGAAAAGGAAGAAGAAGGCGGTCTCTCTATGGCCCGAGACCGCCTTAAAAAATGTGATTTCTGGATACTTTAGGCTTCAGTAGAGCTTGGTCTGAAGTGTTTAAGTTGTGTCCCAAAAACCACAATACTGAGAAGGAGGATGAACGCAAAGGCGATCAAGATGTTGCTATAGAGCACAGCTTGTTCATTTTGCGTTGAGAGGTTAATCATGTAGGAGACAAAACCCCAATCAATCATTTTGCTTGCAACGACGGAGGAGAAGGCAAAGGCCATGAAGTAGACAAGCGAATAGAGTCTCATCCCAATGCCAATATCTTTTTCTGGCAAGGTGTATGAGGTGAAATTAGAGAGCGCCATAGTGAGGTAAGGGGTTCCCAGGACGCCAAAAATGAGCAATACCACAGCCCAGCTCTTGGGGAAGCCCAAAATAATGATAAGGAAATAAAAAAAGTAGCAGCGTTGCCGCGATGCGATAAAGGACTGGTGCGACAAAGCAGTCGACAATCTTGCCACCCACGACGCCTAGCAAGGCTGTGATGATGGTGGCGGGTAAAATCAGCAGCCCAATTTCAGAGGGCCCGGCAAGATAGACTTCAGAGAGATAAAGCGGCGTCACAAAAGAGACCGTACTACTCACAAAAGTGAAGACAAATAGGAAGCCTAAAATCCTCACATAGCGTTGATTGCGAAAAAGCGTGAGTTGGATAAATGGGTGCTTTGCGCGCAGAAGTCGCCAGACAAAGAGCCCCCAGCTCACTATCGAAATGGAGAAAAAGAGAAGCGAGAAATGCGTAATCGTGATGAGCAAAAAGGCAGACCCGGAGGCAAGTAAGATACCACCGAGAAAATCGATGGATACATCGTGTCCTTTATCCTCTGGTAAAAGTTTTAAATAAAGTGGAAGCGAAAGGGGAAGTCCCAGGGAGAGGAGAAAGAGCGATTCCCAACCAAAGGTTTCTGCGACAAAACCTGCAATCGTAGGCCCAATGGTGGATCCCAAAGCGGACCCCAAAGCGGATCCTGTAGCCACGCCATACCACGATCTTTAAGAGAGACGTAGCGTGCAGGAATAATCATGCTAAGAGACGGCATCACGGCTGTTCCTACTGCTTGAAGAGCTCTCGTAGCGAGTACCATAGTGTAGTTAACCGCAAAAAAGCCCAAAAGGTCACTTAAGACCAAAATAGAGAAAGCAAAAATAACTAAGGTTTTAAGAGAATAGCGCTCTGTGGCTTTTCCATAAATCGCGGTACTTACCGCGTAGATCACTAAAAAGCTGGTAGAGACCCAACCCATCATTGAGGCGGTGAGGTGAAAGTCCTCACAAAATATCCAGAATTTTGTCAAGTGCCTCTCTAGCTCGACCTTCTAAAAACAGGAGAGGACTGCGCCGAATAACGATGGCAGTCCCCTAGAACAAAGCTTGGTGAGGAAGATTAAGGTCTAAAGACGATGGTCTTCACAAATGTCACCTTTACTGGCACGCCAGCTAAGCGAATCGGTTCAAAGCGCATTCCATTAATGGCTTTGAGAGCCTCTTCTTCAAAATCAAGCGGTGGCACGTTCTTTGTGAGAATACGGGCGCGTTCTACCGTGCCTGATTCATTCACAACAAACTGCACCTTAACTCGCACTGTGCTTGTGAGCCCCATGGAGCGAGCACGGCGGGGGTAAGTGGCTTTCGCGTCTTGCAAAATGGTGAAGCGCAAATTGCCCTTACCTGTAGGACGATAGGTCCCGTCGCCATTGTCAGCAAGCGCTGCATCACCATTTCCTTCAGAGAGTTTCTTTAAACCGTCTCCAGAGCCAGGTAACGAGGCAGGGGTGCCAGGCGCAGCGTCACCCAACGCCGTTCCCAATGCGGCTGGCGCGCTGGCAGTGCTAGCCACACCACTTGTGGGCGCTGTGTTTGGCGCAGTGGGCGTCACTTTTTCAGCAACCTTCACCGGTTTTTCGGCCGCTTTCGGCTTCACAGCTTTTTGTTCAGCCTTGGGCTTAGGAAGCGCTTTGGGCTTAGGTTTTTCCTTTTCAGCGACCACAGGTTTTTCTGGCGGAACAGGAATTTCAGCCTTCTCTGTGACCACTTCTTCAGCCTTAGGCGTTTCTTTCACTGCTTCTTTAGCAGCTTTTTCGGTCACCAACGCTGGTACATCAGAGGCTTCTGGCGCGGGCGCTTCAGGTTCTGCAGGTTCGGGTGGCGTGGGAGGAGCGCTTTCTTCAGGAGGCGTAGCCTCTTCTTGAGGTGCGTTATCAGGCGTAGGAGCTTCTTCACCAGTTGCTCCCTGGGTGCCAGACTCAACCCCTTTAGGAATCACGGTTTCTGTGCTTCCTGCAATGCCGCCAGCACCAATGCTCACCACAAGAGGGGAGCCGCCGCCAGGCGCTGCGGTTTGTGTCACCGAAAGCGAAAAGAGAGCAATAAGCACCCCCACGATGGCGCCATGGATGAGCACGCTTGTTCCAAAAGAGGAACCCAAGCGAAAGAAGCTCGTCTGTGGGGCCGTCATGATGGCTCGTAGTGCCTCTACGCGCTCACGCTGACGTGTGTCATGGTCACTCATGAGCGAGAGCCTCCATCAGTAGGCGTAGCGGCGTTTTCAGCGGATTCCGTTTCGCTCTTCGGTTTTTTGCCTTCGGTGGCGATACTCAAACGATCGATACCAACGCTCTTGACGGTATCCATCACTTCTACCACGCGACCATAATCAGCCGCACGGTCTCCACGCAACACGATGATTAATTTTTCATTTTGCGCTTTTTCAACAGCGAGCTTTTCAGCCAACATTTCAAGCGTCACAGGCGTGTCTTCCAAGAAGACTTGGCCACGTGCATCAACGGCGATGGGCAGAGTTTTTTCAGTGTCAATGCTCGACGAAGAAGCTGCAGGTAAGTGTAGCGGCATGGTTTTTTGAACCACCATCGTGAGCATGCTCATCATGAAGAAGACGAGCAAGAAGAAGATGATATCGATCATCGGAATGATCATCAGCATCGGCGTCTTTTTCTCTTGATGATTAATGAGTTTCATGGAAAATTTTCCTGAAAAGGTGTTTAAAACACGCTAACTACACTTAGGAGTGCACAGCGCTCATTGGACAATCGTCAGAAGAGGGTTTCGTCTTTTGGACTTCAACGATCTTCGTGGCGAGCTCAACCACATCTTTCTTGCATTTACCTTCACTCACTAAGAAGATGCCACAGGTTTCTTCGATTTGGGTAATAAGATTATTGGCACGTTGCTCGAGCATGACGTAGAGCACCATGGCGAGAATAGCGACAAAAAGGCCGAAGGCGGTCGCAACAAGGGCTTCTGCCACACCAGCGGTGATTGCAAAAGGCTGACCTTCGGAAATCGAGAGCACATCAAAAGCTTGAATCATCCCGGTCACCGTCCCAAGCAAGCCTAAGAGCGGAGCGAGTGTGACGATAGCGGAGAGGTAGTTAAGACGTTCTTTCAAACGACTAGCACGCTGCTGCGCTTCAAGTTCGAGCGAAGAGCGAGCATCCGAAATGTAGGAGCAATTCATCAAGAAAGTGGCAAGCAATTCACCAGCAACGCCACCTGCTTTTTCGCACAAGCGCTGAGCATCTTCGAATTGGTGCTGAGAAAAAAGGCGTGGGAGCTGAGACTTCAAAAGAGCCATATCGCTTTGTGCCAAACGATAAAGACGGAAGCGTTCAACTGCGATGGCCACCGCGATAATAGAAGCCAAGAGCAGGGGATACATCATGAAGCCACCTGTCTGGAAGAGGTGCACAAGCGTATTCATAGTAGGAAACCTTTTCAATAAAAAACGTATAACGAAAAAACGAATATTCCTCTCGAGAAGCTCCCCTAGCGCAAAAACCTAGCACGCCAAGTTTTTGCCCTACAAAGACAGAGAATCCACTCGAGAGGAAATACGTGAGTAAACGGATTACCAGATGGCCTTCATGCCGATGTAGTACATACGTTCTGGGCCAGGAATAATCGTCTGAGAACTACCAGCGGCAGAACCGTACTCAAAGTACTCTTTGTCAAAGACGTTATTGATACCTGCGTAGAGCTGGAGGTGTTCATTCGGACGATATTTCACGCCAATATCTGTTAGCTCATAACCCTTGAAGAAGCCATCGTCTTTGTCCGAATTACGGATAAAGTTGGTGTACTTACCCTGGTAGAGGTAAGCGATGTTAGCGCTCCAAGTATCGGTAATGTCCCAGTTGGCACGCAAGGTAAGTTTGTGCTGAGGCACCTTCATCAAGCCTTTATCAGTGTAGTCATCGTCTTTATTCAAGAGAGCACACTGTGTCGCATCATGGCAACGCGTTTTACCCATGGTGTAGCTATAGGCTTCATCAAAGGTGAAGCGCCACAACTTCTGCGAGAAGGCCACGTCTGCACCCCAACGATCCGTATCGAGCAAATTCACGGTCTTCATTTCAAGCCCATTGACGCCCGTCTGATAGAAGCGACTCATCTGATTTTGCGTACGCGTGTACCACAAAGTCACACTAGCAGTGGTCCATGGAAAAGCTTCACGCCAACCAATTTCAAAGATGTCGTAGTGTTCATCATCAGCCTGTGTAGGAACAAGGTACGCTTCCTTTTTATTAGTCACAGGGTTACGTCGTCTAAGTTGGTCAGCAATTTCGATACCGTCAGGAATGGTATAGCCACGTTCATAACGACCATACACACGACCCGTATCGCTGTAGAGGTAGGCGAGCGAGAGGTCGAACGCAGTGTTGCGACGGTTGCTTTCGCCAACGCCATCACCTTCGGCCAAAGAGCCACTCTTGTCAAAGCTCCACTTGGTTAGTTCGTAGCGAAGCCCTTCGTTAAGCTCCCACTTGCCCCAGCGGTTTGTATTGACCGCAAAAATAGCGTACGTATCTTTCTGGTATTCGAAGTTATAAGGAATGACCATACTGACACGATTTTGCGTCGTGTAGTTGTCGTAATGGAGGTCAGCGTATTGATGCAAGAGATCGATCCCAACGAGCAATTGACCACCGTCCATGTATTTCCAGTTAGCCTTGCTACGCAAGCCATAACCACGGATATCCATGGTCTTCTCGTTGCCCTTTTGACCTTGGTAGTAGCCTTCGTTGAAGTAAAGGTCATTAAAGAGTTCAACCTTATCGGTGACTTGACCACGATGGGACAAACTCACCATGTTCAATTCATTGTCACCGCGAAGGTAGGAAGGACGCTTTGTCGTAATGAATTTGCCAGTGGCTTCGTCAATCCCTACCTTGATGGTTTCAAGCGGTGCTTCATAGTCACGACCGTATTTCATCAAGTTTCGGCGAGAGACGTTACCCAAATACTGGGACTCTTCTTTCATATGGCTTGCACGAAGAAGAATCTGTTGCGTTGGGGTTAAATTCCAACGGACTCCAGCCGAGTAGTATTCGGTGTCAGCATAAGTGTTCTTAAAGAAGAGGTCACGATCAAGTTTGCTCGCCGAGAATTCCACAGCGCCACGGTTATCAGCAAAGGTCGTTCCAGCGGTTAAACCAGCGCGGTAGCCTTTACTATTCCATTCGCCCCAAAGTGTAGAACGAGGTTCTTTCATGGCTTGTAGGGAGCTCGTCATACTCACAATACCACCCACAGCACCAGAACCGTACATCACGGAACCACCGCCAGGAATCACTTCGATACGTTCGAGCTGTTCCACTGGAATGACATCATAAGACATCGTGAAGGGGTGGGAGGTCACAGAAGTAATCGGGGCTCCGTCAATCAACACTTGAAGATTCTTTTTAGCGGATTCAGAGCCTTGACCGCGAATGTCAATTTGGTTCATCCCAGAGGCACCGACGGTGATCGATGGCACCTTACGAAGGGCATCGGTCATGGTGCGGTTACCGTCTTGCTGAATCTGATCCTTTGTGATGACGATAATTTCTTTACTGTTCGAGAGGCGTTCGATTTCGATGTAATCAGGACGAACGACTGTATCAGCAAGTTCAACGCCATCGGCTTTTTCAGAAGCCTGATCAAGGATAGAGTCTGTCTCATCTGCGGCATTTTCTGCGGCCATTACCGAAAAAGAAGTCAACAAGGCAAGGGCTAGAATTGTAAGTTTCATATTATATTAAAAAGGGGAGTTTTTGTAAACGAGAATGATTTTACTTATCAATTAGTAAAAATGCAATTCTCTTTAGACTTAGATTTCTTGGCCAATAGCACCCATCTTTTAGTAGGAAAAAGCGTCAAATTATGGTGATTTAAAAACGCTGTGAGAGAAGAAACACGGGAAGAGGTAACTCTCCTCTTCCCGAGATAGAAGTCTCTGAGTGAAGGCTTGGAAAAGCTCTCCGATTAACGCTTTTGGCTCACTCGGTAACTTTCCACCCCGAGAAGGGAGAGGGTAACAGCAAAAAGTTTTACCAGATGGCTTTCATCCCGATGTAGTACATACGTTCTGCACCAGGCATCACCACTTGCCAGCTACCTGCAGCATCGCCATATTCAAAGTACTGTTTATCAAAGACGTTATTGATCCCAGCGTAGACTTGAATATGGTCGTTCGGGCGGTACTTGAGGCCTACGTTAGTCAAACCGTAGCCCTTCATAAAGCCGTCATCCTTTTTCTCTTCATGCGTAAAGTTGGTGTACTTGCCTTGATAGATATAGGTAATATCGGCACTCAACGTATCAAGGATGTCCCAATTTGCATGAAGGACCACTTTGTGCTTAGGCACCTTCATGAGACCTTTATCAGTGAATTCAGCATTTTCCTTGACCTGCTTGCACTTTTCAAGATCGTGGCAGGAGGTTTTCCCCATGGTGTAACTATAGGATTCATCAAAGGTGAAGCGGCCGAATTTTTGCGAGAACGCGATATCTGCGCCCCAGCGATCGGTGTCAAGGAGGTTCACGGTCTTGATACCGAACCCAGCAGGGCTAAATTCGTAGTAGCGACTCAACTGGTTTTCGGTCTTGGTGTACCAGAGAGTGACGTTAGCCGTAGTCCACGGGAACACATGACGCCAACCAATTTCAAAGATATCGTAGTGTTCGTCATCCGCCTTGGTGACTTCTAAGTGCTTGCTCTTTACGCGAGTTACAGGATCTTGTTCTGCAATTTGGTCAGCAATCTGCAAACCGTCAGGCAAGGTGTAGCCACGTTCGTAGCGAGCATAAACTCGGTCTGTGTCGCTATGAAGATAGGCAAGCGAAAGGTCAAACGCGACATTCTTGCGGTCTGCTGCGCTCTTACCTTCTCCGTTTTGGAATTTCCCTTGCTTATCAAAGCTCCAACGGGCAATTTCATAACGAGCGCCTTCATTCAACTCCCACTTACCCCAGCGGTTGGTGTTTAATGCAAAGAGCGCGGTGATATCTTTTTGATAGTGGAAGGAGTAAGGCACTGACATATAGCCGCCGTTCACCCAGTCAAAGCTATCGTAGTTAAGATCAGCGGTTTGACGCAAAAGGTCTAACCCAAGTAAGAGCTGCCCACCGTCCATGTACTTCCAGTTGACTTTACTGCGCAGACCATAGCCTTTGATATCCATCTTCTGCGTTTCGTCGTTGATCCCCTGATAGTAGCCTTTGTCATAGTAGGCATTGCTCAAGAGTTCAACTTTGTCAGTGAGCTCGCCTCGATAAGAGACACTTACCATATCGAGCTTCTTGTCGCCGTGGATATAGTTGGGTTTCTGGACTTCGATCAAATCGCCGTTTTCGTCAATCCCGATAAAGTCACGCGTTGTACCTGGGTCATAATCACGACCATATTTCAAGAGTTTCAAACGATTGATCACACCCACAAACTGTGCATCTTCTTCCATGTGGCTAGCGCGCACAAGGACTTGATGTTTAGGTGTGAAGTTCCAACGTACCCCCGCGGAGTAGTACTCGGTTTTTGCGAAGGTGTTCTTAAAGTAGAGATCGCGATCGAGTTTACTCGCGGAAAATTCCACAGCGCCGCGATTTTCTGCAAAGGTGGTTCCTGCCGTGGCCCCAATGCGATAGCCTTTGGAATTCCACTCGCCCCAGATATTGGTACGTGGCTCTTTAAGTGCTTGCAAAGAGCTCGTCATACTCACAATCCCGCCCACGGCGCCAGAGCCGTACATGACAGAGCCACCGCCAGGAATCACTTCGATGCGCTCGAGCTGCTCCACAGGGATGACGTCATAAGACATCGAGAAGGGGTGAGAGGTAATAGAGGTAATGGGCGCGCCGTCGATTAAGACTTGCAGGTTGCTATCAACGGTAGCAGAGCCTTGCCCGCGAATATCGATGGAGTTGAGTCCCGCGGTATTGACGTTCACTGAAGGAATTTTGCGCAAGGCATCGGTCATGGTGCGGTTGCCTTGCTGCTGCAACTGTTCTTTTGTGAGAACGATAATTTCCTTGGTGTTAGCGAGACGTTCGATTTCGATATAGTCTGGACGAACAACGGTATCGGCAAGTTCGATGCCTGCAGAGTCAGAGTTTTTATCGGTGAGCTCAGAAGAGTCAGTCGTATTTTCAGCGGCCATGACGCCAAAGGAGGCGAATAGCGCTAAGGCTAGAGGTGTGTATTTCATAGTGGTCAAGGTTAGTTATGATTATAAACGATAATGATTCTAATTCTCAAAATGTAAAAGAGCAATCTTTTTATAATACAGATAGGGTAATCCTTGAGAAAAAGGACTTTTTTGACTCAATAGTCAGAGGAAAAGGAAAGAAGAGAAGCGAGGAAAGTTTGTTAAGATGAAAAGCAAATATCTGTATGTCAGAAACCTTGTTTTTGAAAGGTTTAGACGTATTAAGTTCCATTTCACCTGAAGAGAGAATAACGATGAAAAAAGGACTATTTGCTGGCGTGGGTGCCGTGGTGATCATTGGTGCAGGTTACGCAGGTCTCATCTATTACCAAGGGATGTTTTTTGATCAGGAGGCAGCCGCTTCGCTCTATAAATTCACCGAAAAGAATCCCAACTTGCGTCTTGAAATGAAAGAACTCGGCCGAACATTTGATTCGCGTTCGGTTGAGGTTTTTGTCCTGCCTAAAGATCCGTTGCTTGAACTGCCGAGCCCACTGCTTTGATTCGTGGGTGAGGTGAAGTTTGGTCTGGCAGTGAAGGGGGAATTTTCGACGGACCCACAGGCTGGCATTTTTAAAGATTTCGCGCAAGAAGGGAAAGAACTTTTCAAAGACCATATTGTGGCAAACCTCAATTGGCAAGGTCAGTTTGAAGATGTGTACTGGAAGGTCGCGCCGATTGACTTCATTAATGCTAAAACAGGCGATCAACTCAAAACTGAAGAAATGAACCTTCGCTGGAACGCTAAGTCGCAGGGATTCTTTGATATTCCGCTTATCTCTGTCAATGACAAAAACCAGGGGAAAGTTGTTCTCACCAATTGGTCCATGAAGGCCGATGGTACAAAGGCTCGATGAGTTTTGATGGCCTCAAAATCAACTTCCAGAATGCAGTGAACCTTGACTTTGGTCCGCTCACGAGCGAGTCCACGCTTGAGAAGCGCGAAACGCTTGAAGATGGCACTGTTCTTCTTATCGCAAACGGTAACTATGAACTTAAGGGCTTAAAAGGAGCGCCTTTTATCTCCTTTGATTCGCTTAAGGGCGAAGTTCATACTGTGAATATGCCAGACGTATCCTACGCTAGCGATGAGAAGCTTCTAGAACTCTGGAAGAAAGTTCTCAATGATGGCTCTTTAAAAATCGATTTGCCCCTCAGCATTACGTCGGGAGATAAAACGTCCACGCTGAAAGTGGTGATTGGAAAGCAAACGATTGATAATCAACCTTCCATTGGAACGATTGATCTCACTTTTGACCCAACTTCTTTGGGAGCAACTGTAGCCTCGTCAGAACTGCGGAAATTTATTCGCCAACAAGACCGTAAAAACTGGCGTCAAGATGGTGAAAAATATGTCGTGCGTTGGGTGTTGCCGTCCTACGACGAAATCTTTCCTGAAAGTGCAAATCCATAAAGGCTAAATACCAAATTAATGTTTCTTTAGGTCCGATTTTCTTTGCTGGAGAATCGGACTTTTTCTTTTTCTCAAAACTCACCATCAAAGAAGAGCACTTCAATTTGTATGACACTTTTAAATGAGTGTGAGGGAAAGTGACACAACACGTTGCGCGAGTAGTAAGTTTGCTATGATGACGTGAATTAGTGTACCTACCAGAAGTAGGTGAAAAATAAACTCTCAGAAATAGAGCGGGGTAAAAAATCAGTACTCCGGCTCTCAAGGAACATAGACATGAATAAAGGCGTAGCCACTGGGATTGGCGTTGTCGTAGTCGTCGCTGCAGGTTATGCAGGTCTGGTTTACTACCAGGGGACCGTTTTTGATCGCGAATTGAAGACGATTGTTGAGAAGATGGAAAAAGAATCTGGTTTGAAGATTGATGTCACCGAAACCGCTCGCTCCTTTGCTTCTCGCTCGCTTGACGTGAAGGTCTCTTACGAAGACGAAAAGAATCCCGCTGGCGTGGAGGATTTCTGGCGTTGGTTGGGGGATGTGAATTTTGGTCTTTCGATGAAAGGGCATTTTGTCAGTGATACGACCTCTGGCATTCTCAAGAACTTGACTCAGGACGGGAAGGCTCCTTTCAAGGATCAGTTGAACCTCACACTCAATTGGCGTGGTGACTTCAAAGAGGGTGATTGGCATATCATGCCTACGAACTATGCCAACGAAGATGGTAGGGCCAAATTTGAAATGAAAGAAATGGCACTTCGCTGGACCGCTGAAGGAAAGAGCTCCTTTGATGTGCCCTATATTTTGTTTAGCGAAGGGGATGCTGCCGCATTTGAAATCAAGAATTGGGTGATGCGTAGCGAAGGGAAATCTGGCGGTGCAACGTTTGATAGCTTGAAGCTACATATTGCCAACGAACTCTCTCTTGACATGGGGGCTACGTCGACTTCTGCTAAGTTAGACAAGATGGAAACGCAAGAAGACGGTTCGATGCTTGTTACTGGTACGCTGAGCTACGACTTTAAAAACTTCAAAGCGGGTCCCCATCTCTCAGTGGATGCCAAAGGCAAGACAACGCTTGGACCTTTTATTTCCTTTGATGAATTAAAGGGTGATATCAATCTTGAAAATGTGCCTACTAATCAAGCTTTGCGCGAAAAGCAGCTTGCAGCGTGGGTCAATGGCTTGGAAAAGGGGACGTTGCGCGTGACGATTCCTGAATTGGTTGTTTCTACGGGTGATCAGAAGTCGGTACTGAAAGTTTTGCTCGCCAAGGAAGAAAAACCCCAGGGACTTTCACTTGCGCAAATCGATTTGACCTTTAATCCGGCGTCCTTAGGGAACACTCAGGCAGCAAAAGAGCTGAGCTCCTTGATTCGCCAGAGTGATAAGAAGGATTGGAAGGCAGAAGGCAATACCTTAGTGGCTCGTTGGGTGCTCCCCTTTGAGTACTTAGCCTTCCTGAAAGACGCCCAATAATTTTGAACAACTGTCTATTTACGAAAGGAGATCATAGTGGTCTCCTTTTGTTTTTCCGATGATGCAATCGAATTAATCGATTGTGGGACCTAAAAAATTGCAAAGTCCTTGTGGCATGATGAAAAAACTATAGTGAAAAAATTCCTCTTTGCCCAGTCTTGTCTATGCGAATAGAGCTTTTTTATGGTCTGGAACAGTCGAGAAGTTCCATTGGACCAGCAACGTTGCAAAATGATCTCATCAAAATATTGGCTACGATTGATTCGGAGCGCTCGATTAAACGCGCAGCAGAAAAACTTGGCACAAGTTGGAAGTGTACTGAAGTGGGAAGCGACTTTCGGGTAAACGTTAGTGAGCCGTGAAGGAGGGAAACCCGCCACACTCACGCCGCTCGGGAGAAAGCTCCTTTGGGCAGAACGCTCTGAACAAGCTAAATACGCGGTCGATATTGCCAAAATCGTCTCAGAACTCAACACCGCTTTTGCGGTTGCTTCAGATCCTAAAGCGAAACTTCTTACGGTTTCGGGTTGTTATGACCCGTTTGTCTCTTCTCTCCAAGAAGGCGCTAACCACGCGGGGCTCATTCTTGATTATCACTTTAGTACCAGCACAGAAGGTCTTCGTGCACTCAACGCTCGCCAAGCTGTGGTAGCAGGATTTAATTTCCCGGGTTCTTCGGGGCGAGGTAGTGAAGCCTCAAAAGTTTTTCGTCCGCTCATCAACCCAGAGCGTATGGCAGGCTGCCGTGTTTGCCGACGTTCTCAAGGGCTGGTGGTTGCCAAAGAAAATCCTCTAGGCTCTAGGAATTCAGAGTTTTGAAGACGTGTTTGAGAAAACAGTGCGTTACGCCTCGCGTGCTTCAGGCACTGGTACCTATACGCTTCAGCAAGAGTTGCTCCACGAAAAAGGGCGTTCATTAACAGAACTGAGGACCCACAGCGCGGTTTACTCTTCTCACATGGCGGTTGCTACCGCCGTAGCATCGGGGGAAGCCGATGCTGGGTTATGTGTAGCAGAAGCTGCCGACTTGGTTGGCGCAGACTTCATTCCTCTAATGTGGGAGAACTACTACTTAGCCTGGATGAAGGAAGACACGAAAGCGGTCGAACCGCTTTTAGCTGTGTTAAAAGCGGGGGCGGCACGCGCTACTGAGCAACAAGGGAAACGCGATCTCTCTCGCTCTGGTGAGCGTATTGACGACTGGCGTGAGGAACTTGATTGGTTCTAAAAAGAAGAGCTTCCTTGATAAAGAAAACCATCAAGGAAGCTCTGGATCGCGCAATTAGGAAGAGGATCCAAGGCTTCCTATTCGCGTGAAGTTTGAGGATAAATCCTTACATCTTGGATTCTTTCTTGGCGGGAGCAGCCTGATGGTGCTGGTGAGCATCACCGACATCAGCCTTGTCAGCACCATGAGCGCCGTGGTCCATCATGCCTTTGCCCATCATTTTGCCGTGGCCACCCATGTCGCCACCCATCTTGCCGTGGGTCATTTCAGTCTGTTCAAGAACATACTTCTGGGAAGGATTCAATACCTTCAAGAGTTCGGCACGAGCTTTCACAAAGGCCTTGAGCTGTTCAGTACCTTCGGTTTGCATTTCAATGCGGCGTTCCAAACGATCCTGCGTATCCACAGCGGGCTTATCCCAGGTCTTTTTCGGACCCATGTGCATGGTCTTAGAGGCATCAACATAAGCCGTCCAAGCAGCCTTCTGGTTAGCTTCCAACGTCAACATACGAGCGATCCCTTCAAAGCGGGCATTCATCATGTCTTCTTTATTGACCTGAGAGGCCATCATCGGGCACTGATGTTGTTGAGCACCATCCGTATTACCGTGAGCCATTGGCGCGGCAAAGGAGTAGGAGGCGGTTGCCAAGGCACCTAAAGCAGCGACAGTGGCTAAGAGTTTGGTAGTTTTCTTCATGGTGTTATCTCCATCGAAAGTTAACGCTCAGACGATTTGTTAGAAGAAGGCTGAACGCGTATAGGGTTAGTGTGAGGGTTTGACGCCTCAGCACAAAAATTTGGTTAAGCCTACTGTAGCGAAAATTAGAATGTAGGTGTTCTAAATAATGTAACAGAGAGAGAAAAAATTTTTGCTGTAAGAGAGCAAAGAGAAGGCACAAAAAGTTGCCCAAGGTTTGGCGTCAAGAATAGGTCAAAATGCTTGAAAAGACTGTGGAATTATGGAGAAGAGTGGGTAGAGAGTGGAATTAGATTACCTTCAATAGACCTAAATCGTAAGGCTCAGATAAGAAACAAAAACCTAAGGACTTTTTCTTAGATTTTTACAGACACATAATGTTACAAGCACAACTTAATACCCTATTTTTGGGATATTTGCGCTAGTGAAAGAAAAACCCTGCTCCAGAAAAAGCCAGAGCAGGGCGTGAGAGATTTGATTAGTAACTCATGATGTGGCCGTCAGTGCGCTTTTCAGTAGCACCCACGTAAACACCATTTTCGTCACGCAGAATCATCTGGCCGCGACCCATGTGGTAGGGATCTGGTTGCACGACGATGTTGTGACCGCGACGCTGCAAGAGGCGAATGACATGATTCGGCGTATCCTGTTCCACTTCGACTTTCTTGCCACCAACCCACTGCCAACGGGGTGCATCAAGGGCTTGCTGCGGATTCAAGTGCCAATCAATCATGTTCTGGACAACCTGAACGTGTGCCTGAGGCTGCATGAAGCCACCCATAATGCCAAACGGTCCCACCGCGGCACCATCTTTCGTCAAGAAGCCTGGAATAATCGTGTGGTAGGGGCGCTTTCCACCCAAGAGGGCATTGGTGTGGTTTTCATCAAACTTGAAGTTTTCTGCACGGTCGTTGAGCGAAATGGCGGCACCAGGAATAACGATACCCGAGCCAAAGCCACGGAAGTTAGACTGGATCATGGAGACCATGTTGCCGTCTTTATCGGCTGCGCAGAAATACACGGTGGAGTGGTACTTCGGATCACCCACGGTAGGTAACTTTGCTACGTCACTAATTTCGGCACGACGGCGAGCAGCATACTCTTCGCTCAAAAGCTCTTCTACCGTGACCTTCATGTACGAGGGTTCTGCCACATAGTTTGCCGTATCGGTCATGGCGAGCTTCATAGCTTCGATCTGTTTATGGAGCGTTTCCACATCGTCTCGTGCGCCAAGATCCATGTCTTTGAGGATTTGGAGCGCCATCAAAACGGTAATGCCGTGTCCGTTAGGTGGCAATTCCCAAACATCGTAGCCGTGGTAATTGACCGAAATCGGGTCAACCCATTCGGGGTGATAAGCAGCTAAGTCTTCTTTACGCAGGAAGCCGTTGTGCTTTTTGAAGAACGCGTCCATCACGTCAGCCAAACGACCGCGATAGAAACTTTCGCCCTTTGTGGCAGCGATTTCACGCAAGGTAGCCGCCATTTCGGGAACTTTGAAGACGTCGCCCGGCTTTAGCCAAGTGTCGTTCGGGGCAAAGGTGTCAAACCAGCCTTGGAATTCAGGACGATCACGGTACTTGGAATAAATGCCATAGGCTTCTTCCCAGAGGCGAGAGATATTGGGCGAAACGGGGTAACCGTTTTCAGCGTAGCTCACTGCAGGGGCAAAGACTTCTTCAAGTGGCATCGAACCAAAGCGTTCATGCATGGCCATCCAACCGCCCACGGCGCCAGGCACATTAATCGGTTCCACACCGTAGGAGGGGATCTTGTCAAAGCCACGTTCTTTGAGTGCCGCAACGGAATTGAGCATTGGCGCGGGGCCCGTACCGTTAATCCCATAGAGTTTGCCCTTATACCAAATAATGGCAAAGCAGTCTGCGCCTAAGCCGTTCCCCGTGGGTTCAACCACAGGCAGGGAGGCGGCCATCGCGAGAATGGCGTCAATGGCGTTCCCACCCTTTAAGAGCGTTTGCAACCCAGCCGAACTCGTGGAAGGGTTACCAGAGCAGCACATCCCGTTTTTGGCATAAACCACATGGCGCTTGCTAGCGTAAGGATAGTCTTGAGCATCGTACTGATACATGATTTGTGTTCCTTCTCAATCGAATAGGTTAAACATAGGGAGCCATGAAGCCCGCGATAATGACCGAGAAACTCGTCACCGTAGTAAACCCACCAACCAGGTACTTTGGCATGAGTCGATCCGTAATCGCTTTCTTTTCGTCTTCGTTAGTCGCCGTTGCTTGCGCCACTTCGTTGACGATCAAGTAGGTCGCAGGGAAGCCCAGGAGTTGGCAGCACGCCACGCCCATGGCCACATTGCGAGACCCGAGGATTTTCCAGAGCGGAAGGATATAAAAGCACAAGAAGAGCGCCACAAAAACCACCACAAAGAGGGCTACTACCATCATCCCAAGCGTGCTCAAATCATCCATGGTGATCTTGGCTAGAGAGGGAATAATGGTGGCAAAGGTTGCGCAGTTAAAGAGCCCAGCGGAGTTAGCGTGCTTCAAAATGTTCGAGGGGAGAAGCCCCGTCGTCGACACAGCCGCACCCAAAATCAAAGCCCAGATGGTAGGCGAGAGATTCGTCGCCTTACCAATTAAGAAAGAAATCCAGCAGAAGAAGGCCGTGATTGCTAAGCAGGTAAACGGTCCGTAGTACTTTTTGTTGCGCTCAAAGAACGTTAATTTCTTATTGGCTTCAGTGGCCTTGGCAGCAGCTTGCGCAGCAGCATCGTGCTCGAAGGCTTCTTTATTTTGACGGTATTCAGCCAAAATCACGCGTGCTTCGCGAAGACCGAAGTAGGAAGCTACAGGGGAGCCCAAGAACTTTTGAATAGCAAAAATAATCGTTCCTAAGGCCGCGGCAAGTGCAAAGCCTTGCTCCATCGCGGCGTTGGTCATGATCTGAGTGGCTACAATGCCGCCCGTCACAATCGGGAGAGAAACGATGGTTTCTTGCTTACCAATAATCGGAATTAAGACTAAGCCGCAGATGAGCACTGCTAGCATCGAGAGGAGGGCAGTGGCCACGGTACGCCATTCAGCAATCAATTCGCGGAAATTAATCGTCGTGCCCATGGAGAACACCACAAAGATCACTGCGATCTTACCGAGGTCTTGCAACCCCGCTTTTTTAATAATATCGGGAGGAATGAGCCCGGACATAAAGCCCGCCAAAAAGAGGAAGAGGCTCACAAACACTGCTGAAACCTTTGCTTTGGTTGCAACCCCGAGGAGGTCACCCACACCAAAGAAAAGGAGGCAGATCAGCAGGTAGTAGAACATGTTATCGAAGGCAATAGCCGCCATACGTCACCTGTGAGGGAAAAGTGGAGGGGAAAGTTATTCTTCTAAAGATACTAGCTTCCCAATAAAAAGGACAAGGAAGGGCGGTTGCGTAATACGCTTTTCTTAGGTGGGCGCAAATCGTCTGGGTAGAATAACCTACAATCCTAGGGTAAACCCTGCCTCTTTTTCGCTGCGAGAGTAGGAAAAAGAAAAGAAGACGAAAAAAGAAATGAAGCAAGGAGCACTTTTAGTTTTGATGGCGCTCTGTCTTGGTATGGGCTCGATGGCTCAGGCCGCTGATGGGCACTTTGGTGCTGATCGCCACGTGGCGCGTGGTTTAACGTGCGAAAGTTGCCACGGCAAAAATATGGATATGAAAAATCCTGAAATCCCGACGATTGAAACCTGTACGGGTTGCCACAATACAAAGGATGGTCGCGAAGACCAAGGATGTGAAACCCAAGGATGTGAAACCCACTAATCCGCATATGTCTCCGCATTATCAAGATACGCTTGATTGCACGAACTGCCACTTGATGCACTCGGAACCTGATAATTTCTGCAATCAATGCCACCAGTTTGATTTCAAAGTGCGCTAAAGAAAAATTCTTGGAATGCTGGTCAGAGGCTGCTGTCGAGAGACGGTGGCCTTTTTTGATGTCTGTGGAGAGGGGAGAAAAAAGGCAAAAAAAACGGTAAGCTGCCTGTACCAGCTCACCGTATTAAGAAGATTAAGAGAAAGCGCGGGCGGAGATAAAACCCTTGTTTCTCATGTGAAACGCTGAGAAACATGCTCTGTCACTGGCGACCCCTCACCAGTTTGTTGTGCGACAGAGTGCTTTCGCTCGTTGAAAGTAAGATTACATTAAATGAGAATTATTATCAATAGTGAAAACCCTTAGACGAGAAAATAATATGGAAGCCTTGGTTTTAATAGGGGAGAACTATTGAAAAAGCGTAGAGAAAAAAAACGGCAAACCGCCTGTACCGGTTTGCCGTATCAAGGACATCAAGTGAAAGCGAAGGCGGAGATAAAACCCGATTTCAAAAAGTGAAGCGCTTCGAAATCTTCTCTATCACTGGCGACCCCTCACCAGTTTGTTGTGAGATAGAGTGCTTTCAACCCATGAATTGAACTATACATGAAATGAGAATCATTATCAATAGATAGTCAAGCGCAATTCCAAATAATATAGAGAACGTTTGTTCAGTAGGGGGAAGCTATTGATTGCTGGAAAGAGATGAAAAAAACGGCGAGTCGTAGGACTCGCCGTAACAAGGACATCAAGTGAAAGCGTAGGCGGAGATAAACCCGATTCCGAAATGAAGCGTTTCGAAACCCCCTCTGTCACTGGCGACCCCTCACCAGCTTGTTGTGAGACAGAGTGCTTTCAACCCATGAACTGAACTATACATGAAATAAGAATCATTATCAATAGTAAAATTCATGTCAAGAAAAATAATATGGCTCTCTCTTTTTTGATAGGGAGGTGCTATTAAAGAAGCGCTTTCATTGTCGTCAGACTTCTTTCAAAGAAAAAGTTTTTAAGTGGTTTTTTAGAATCCTTTCATGCCATGAGGATTTGTCATTTAAAGTCAAAAGATTGGGAAAGACAGACACCGTTTGATGAATAGTGAACTTCTCAAAAGGCCTAATCCCTCAGATTAATTTCAGCTAGCTTTTTGTCTTAGATAAGAAAATTGAGAAGCCTATAAAAACCTTGTACCACTAAGAAGACTAGAAAAATAACAAATCAAAAAAGGGGAATTTTCCGTCATACAAAATTCTTTTTACGGGCAAAAAATCTTCCTCAAAGAGCCACTAGCCCCTCTCCCTTTTGGAAGAGGGAGGGGAAAAAAGGGGGATAAACACTGGCGCGAAAAGATAAGAGGTTGACGCCTTTAAGCTTCACCTTTTTCAGTAGGGACTTTCTACTATAGAGCTAACGCAAGTGAGTCTCTTCTGACGAGGAAACAAACCTGTAGCCAACCGTCAACTGAGAGACCACCTCATCCCTTCAATCTTTAAACGATTGCAACTACTCTTTCGATATATAAGGAGCCAACCATGGCACTTGATCTGAACTTCAAAGCACGTGATATTCGTGAAGTCTTGGATGCGACCCATATGCGTGGTCGTAACATCACGTTCTTGGACGATTTCTCCCGTGACGAAATTCTGAGCCTCTATCAGGCTGCTGAAATGCTTGAACCGTTCATGCGCACTGGCACGAACCTCTTGGAAGGCAAAGTGCTCTACACGCTCTTCTTCCAACCGTCCACTCGTACCCGTTGCTCGCATGAAAACGCCATGCACCGTTTGGGTGGCTCCGTGATTACCGAAGCTGACCCGACACACAACTCTTCCGTTGCGAAGAACGAATCCTTGTCTGACAGCCTCCGCGTGACGAGTGAATACGCTGACGTCATCGTGATGCGTCACCCGAACGATCAGGAAGCTTTGAGCGCCTTGAAGGAAATTGAAGGCCACTGTGCTCCGGTGATTTCTGGCGGTTATGGCCACGTGACTCACCCGACCCAGGGCTTGCTCGACAGCTACACCTGCTGGCGTGCTTTCGGTGACCTCTCCAAGGTGACCGTCGCCATTGCTACGCCTGACCTCTCGCGTGCTCGCTCTGGTCAGTCTTTTGCTCTCGCTCTTGCTGCTATGGGCGCCAAGATCGTGTACACGGGTACGAGCGAATTGCGTACGCCGGAAATCGTTCGCGAAAAATTGAAGGCCATGGGTGCAAACTTCGAAGAACACTTCGACTTGACCCAGAAGCAGAACGAAGAACTCTATGCCGATAGCAATGTCGATTTGATCTACTTGCCTGGCTGCTCCGTGAAGAAGGACGACCCGAACCGCGCTGACTTCGAAAAGAAGATGGCCAACTACTACGTCTCGCTTGAAATGTTGAAGAACATTAAGGCTAAGACTGGTAAGACGGTTGGTGTGCATCACTCCTTGCCGCGTAACCCTGGCGAATTCGACTTTGGTATCGACAACACCGAACACCAGCTCTACTTCCGTGCAATTGGCTTCTCCGTGGCCTTGCGTATGGCCCTCTTGGCCGCTGTGGTCGGCGTGAACTAATTCACACCTCTCCATCTCATCTACTGGGGGTATTCGAGATTCCTAGAGGACTCGGAGGACCCTTGGTAGATGGACACAACCATTTCTCAGGCGGAGAGGCATCCCTCCCGCAAGGATGACAAACATGACTGAAAACACTAGCGTGGCGAAAAAGAAAGGCTTTAAGATGCTGGACATTTATATTGTCTTGGCTTGCTTTATCTTGGTAATGGCGGCACTCACTTACACCGTTCCTGCCGGGAACTATGACCGCCAGATGATGGAAACCGCTCACGGGATGCAAAACCTCGTGGTAGCAGGGACCTATAAGGAAGTACCGTCTAGCCCGACGACTTTGATGGACTTGATCACCGCTGTACCAGCTGGTTTGGAACGTGCCTCTGGCATCGTGTTCTTGACCTTCATGGTGGGCGCCTGTATGGGTTTGATCAAGCGCGCTGGCTTGATTGACTTGGGTGTGCAGCGTTTGAGTAAGGCTGTTGGAACGAGTGACTACTTGGTGGCTCCGATCCTGATGGTCGTGCTCTCCCTCTTGGCTGCTTTTATTGGCGTGCCTGAACTCTCGCTTGCTTACTTGCCTGTCTTCCTCCCCTTGTTCTATCGCTTGGGCTATGACGGCATGACCGCAACCGCTGTGGCACTCTTAGGGCCTTGCTTAGGCTTCACCTTCGGTATCACGATTCCGGGTTCCGTCGGTATGGGTCAAGTGATTGCTCAGATCCCGATGTTCTCTGGTTCCGCTTTCCGTGCTGGCGTCTTGGTGCTCGTCATCGCTGTGCCTATCGTTTATGTGATGATGTACGCTGCTCGCGTTAAGAAGAATCCTCAGTCGAGCTTGACCTACGACACCGACAACGAAATCAAGGCTGAAATTTTGGCCGAACAGGGTTCTGCTAAGGAATTGACCTTCACGAAGCGTCAGATCTGGGCTGGTCTCTCCCTCTTGGTTCTCTTCCCGATCGCCATTTACTTGATTCTTTCTCGTGGCTTAGGCTTCAAAGAAATCGGTGGTTTGTTCCTCTTCATCGGTATTGTCTCTTCCGCTATCGCTGGTAAGGGTCCGTAGCAGATCTGTGACGACATCAACGCTGGCATGCGCGATTTGATGGTCGGCGCTCTCCTTTGCGGGGTGGCTTCCGCTATCGCAGTCGTGATGGATAAGGGTAATATTACTGATACGATCGTGTTCGCACTCTCTAACGCCCTGGCTTCTTTGCCGCCGGCTGTGTCTGCGATCGGTATCTTCTGGGAACAGGCAGTGTTTAACTTCTTGATTCCTGGTGCAACGGCCTTGACCGTGTTGACGATGCCTGTGTTGTCGCCTTTGGCTAGCCTCTTGGACATCTCTCAGCAGACGGTGGTGAGCGCCAATGCTTGGGGTGGTCAGTTAACCGATATCTTCTTCCCGACCTCTGGCTTCTTCGTGGCTACGTTGGTGATTGCTAAGGTTGACTTCTTCAAGTGGTTGCGCTTTTACACGCCTTTGATGTTGATCCTCGGGGTCATCTCTTCGGCAGCACTCTACATCATGCAGGCCTTCAACATTAACTAACCTCTACTTGGGTTAGAAGGATAGAAATGCTATGAAATATGATTTGATTATCTCGGGTGGTTATGTGGTCTTAGCTGACCGCGTGGAAACAACGGATATTGGGATTAAAGATGGTCGCATCGTGACGATTGCGCCCAACTTGGAAGGTGCCGATAAGGTTGTGTGCGCAAAGGGTCAGTACGTCATGCCAGGCATGGTGGATCCACATATGCACATCTCTGAACCTGGTCGCACTGAATGGGAAGGTTACTTCACGGGTACGCAGGCTATGGCTGCAGGTGGTATCACTTCCTTCGTGGAAATGCCACTCAACACGATTCCTGCGACGACCGATGTTGAAACGCTCAAGATTAAACTTGATGCAGCTAAGGATCAGTGCTGGGTTGACTACACGCCGATGGGTGGCTTGGTTCCTTGGAATCTCGCTGACATCGGTCCGATGGCTGAAAATGGTGTTTATGCCTACAAGGCCTTCGTGGCAACTTGCGGCTCTGGGAAACCTGGTGACTTCAAGAATGTGACCGACTTTGAACTCTATCAGGGTTGTAAAGAAATCGCGAAGCACGACGGTATTCTCGTGGTGCACTGCGAAAACGCCACAATTACTGATGGTCTTGGTCGCGAAGCTAAGGAAGCTGGTCTCACGAAAGTCTCTGACTATGTGGCAACACGTCCGATCTTCACGGAATTGGAAGCTGCACACCGTGTTTTGATGATCGCTAAGGAAGCTGGCTGCCGTATTCACATCGCTCACTGCTCTTGTGTGGAAGTGATGGAAGAAGTACAGAAAGCGATCGATGCTGGTCAGAATGCAAGTTTCGAGTCTTGTCCGCACTATTTCCTCCTTGCGACGGAAGACTTGGATGCAATCGGCCCGAAGGCGAAGTGCTCGCCACCGATTCGCGACCGCGTGCACCAGAAGCAGAACTGGGATCGCTTGGCTCGTGGCGAAGTGCAAATGCTCGTCTCCGACCACTCGCCTTGCACCCCCGACTTGAAGTCGGGCCCGAATGCCTTTAAGGCTTGGGGTGGTATCAGCGCTGCTCAGAACTGCGTTGACGCGATGTTCGATGAAGCCGTGTTGAAGCGCCATATTAGCCCGGTGATCTTGGCTAAGGCACTCTCTACCAACGCTGCTCGTCGCTTCCGTATGACCGGTAAGGGCGAAATCGCTCCGGGCTTTGACGCTGACCTCGTGTTGATTGACCCGAATCAGTCTTACACGATCACGGCCGATAAGCTCTACTACAAGAACAAGTTCTCGGCTTACGAAGGTCGTAAGGTTGATTGCCGCATTACGCACACCTTTGTGCGTGGCAACGAAGTCTACTCGCTTGAGCATGGCTTTGAAGGCAAGAAGCCGATCGGTCGTCGTATCGACCATGCTCGCTACAACATCTAATTCGCTGTAGTAGCACAGTAACGTAGTTAAAAGTGAGAGAAGGGCTCATTCCTAATTTGGGAGTGGGCCTTTTTCTATGGGGGCAAAGAGCAGGATAGGCGTAAATAAAGAGAAAGGGAGTAGGGGGATGCGCTGTCAGGCGCAAAACCTCCAAAAAAGTTGCTCTCAAGCAAAAGTGTGAAAAAAGCTTTAAAACGGCACTAGTCGGTTTTTGACGCCAGCGAGTTACGCTTGTTGAGAACAATTATCACAATAATTGAAAGAAAAATTCCTCCCCAAGCGCTCTTTCGTGCTTTCCCTCTCACTTAGCAAAGTGCGCCAAACGTTTGTCATTTGAAGTCTAGGTTTTAAAGTATTTCATCCTTTTTCTTTTCCTTCCAATAACAAGAAGGGATAGCGGTGAAAGGTCTTTATTTTCAAGTGTTCACGAGTGTTTCTAAGCGTGAAAAAAGAAGGCAATGAGAGGTTGATGTGCGTTGATTTTTTCTTCCTACGCTATGCTGCCACTTCTTATTTGTGGCATGAAAAGCCACCTAAGAGTTTCAAAGAGAGAAGAAAAGCGCTTAAAATTTCCTCCAGAAAGTGAAAGCTAAGAGAATATCAAGCAATGTCATCAAATGATAAGTGAATGGCAGTTAAGGCGATAAAACGCCCCTGCTTTCCTCGTATAGTTAACTCAATAGGGCGGGGGAGCAAACGCTCCCCCAGAAGCCCGCTTTCACTGGTTTTACCCATAATGGAGAAAAGACTATGCCAGGTTATCCTTCCGATTTGCTCTCGAACCGTTCGGTCGTCAAGCGTGACAGCTATGCCATCATCACCCCTCAGGGTCGTGTGACGAACGTTATCCCCGGAATCAAGGATTCCACGATGACGATTTTGTGCACGCCGAAGATGGGTGCTGGCTTTGTGCAGTTGATCGGTAAACTCGGTCCGACGGCTCACACGGAATATCCGTACGCCACCGCTGCTCATGAAGAATCCTTCATCTATGTGTTGGATGGTTGCATCGAACTTGAAGTTTCCGTCGGTGAAGAAAAGAAAGTGTTGACCCAGGGTGGTTACGCTTACGCTCCGGCTGGTGTTGGCATCGGCTTTAAGAACGTCAATGGTAAAGAAGGCCGCATCCTTCTTTACAAGCAGCGCTATGTGCCGCATCCGAAGGGACTTCAGCCTTGGGCTGTATTTGGCAACATCAACGAAGTTGCCTTCCGCGACTACGATGGCATGGCCAACGTGCACGTCAAGGACTTCCTCCCGATCAACGAAGCGTTCGATATGAACATGCATATTCTCTCGTTCGATCCGGGTGCCTCCCATAACATCTGCGAAACCCACGTTCAGGAACATGGCGCCTACATCTATGAAGGCGAAGGCATGTACCTCTTGGATGATGACTGGGTTCCTGTGAAGACGGAAGACTTCATTTGGATGGGTGCCTTCTCGGTTCAGGCCGGTTATGGCATCGGTCGTGGCCCCTTCAGCTACATCTATAGCAAGGACTGCCACCGCGACGTCGATATTTAATCGTTGTTCCCCACCTTCCTCCCTTTCTTGAACAGAATTCAATTCTAAGGAGCCAACCATGGCACTCGCTCTCAACTTTAAAGCCCGCGATATTCGTGAAGTTTTGGACGCGACCCATATGCGTGGTCGTAACATCACGTTCTTGGACGACTTCTCCCGTGACGAAATTTTGAGCCTCTATCAGGCTGCTGAAATGCTCGAACCGTTCATGCGTACGGGGACCAACCTCTTGGAAGGTAAAGTGCTCTACACGCTCTTCTTCCAACCGTCCACTCGTACCCGTTGCTCGCATGAAAACGCCATGCACCGTTTGGGTGGCTCCGTGATTACCGAAGCTGACCCGACACACAACTCTTCCGTTGCGAAGAACGAATCCTTGTCTGACAGCCTCCGCGTGACGAGTGAATACGCTGACGTCATCGTGATGCGTCACCCGAACGATCAGGAAGCTTTGAGCGCCTTGAAGGAAATTGAAGGCCACTGTGCTCCGGTGATTTCTGGCGGTTATGGCCACGTGACTCACCCGACCCAGGGCTTGCTCGACAGCTACACCTGCTGGCGTGCTTTCGGTGACCTCTCCAAGGTGACCGTCGCCATTGCTACGCCTGACCTCTCGCGTGCTCGCTCTGGTCAGTCTTTTGCTCTCGCTCTTGCTGCTATGGGCGCCAAGATCGTGTACACGGGTACGAGCGAATTGCGTACGCCGGAAATCGTTCGCGAAAAATTGAAGGCCATGGGTGCAAACTTCGAAGAACACTTCGACTTGACCCAGAAGCAGAACGAAGAACTCTATGCCGATAGCAATGTCGATTTGATCTACTTGCCTGGCTGCTCCGTGAAGAAGGACGACCCGAACCGCGCTGACTTCGAAAAGAAGATGGCCAACTACTACGTCTCGCTTGAAATGTTGAAGAACATTAAGGCTAAGACTGGTAAGACGGTTGGTGTGCATCACTCCTTGCCGCGTAACCCTGGCGAATTCGACTTTGGTATCGACAACACCGAACACCAGCTCTACTTCCGCGCAATTGGCTTCTCCGTAGCCTTGCGTATGGCCCTCTTGGCCGCTGTGGTCGGCGTGAACTAAGACTCTCTCACAGATAGGACTCTTTCTCTAAAAGGGTCCTCCCCCTTACCACGAAGTGACTCCTGCCTCTTCTTTGAAGCGCAAGCGCTCTTTAAGGAAGAGGCAAGGGGGGTCTTTAACCTCAAAAAGGGGGAGGAGGACTGGGAAAAGAGCAGCTTATCTCTAGCGAAAAGGAAAGAAAAAATGCGTTTAGTGATTGCTTTGGGCGGCAATGCCCTCTTGAAACGTGGCGAACCGATGACCTGCGAAAACCAGCGCAAGAACGTTCGCTTGGCTTGCGAACAGATCGCTAAGGCCTACGAAGGTAACCAGTTGGTGGTGACGCACGGCAACGGCCCACAGGTGGGTCTCCTTGCTTTGCAAAACGATGCCTATAAGACCGTTCCGATGTATCCGTTGGATGTGATCGGTGCCGAATCCTTGGGGATGATTGGCTACATGATTCAGCAGGAATTGGCTTCCTTCGTGCCGAAGAGTGCCTCTCTTGTGAACGTGTTGACGCAGACGGAAGTCGATCCTGAGGATCCTGCCTTCCAGAACCCCACCAAACCCGTGGGTCCTATTTACAGCAAGGAAGAAGCTGAAAAGTTGGCTGCTGAAAAGGGTTGGACGATTGCTCAGGATAACGACAAGTTCCGCCGTGTGGTTGCTTCCCCGCAGCCCAAGCGCATCTGGGGTTTGAAGCCCTTGAAGACCTTGGTTGAAGCCGGTTACATCACCATTTGCTGCGGCGGTGGCGGTATTCCGACCTACTTCAAGGATGGTCAGTTGGTTGGCGCAGAAGCTGTGATCGACAAAGACTTGGCCTCTTCCGTGTTGGCTGCCAGCATTGAAGCTGACCTCTTCGTGATCGCCACGGACGTCAACGGTGCTTACGTTGGCTGGGGTACGCCTGATAAGAAGCGTATCGCTCAGGCTGATCCTGCTTCCTTGCGCGAATTTGGCTTCGCTAAAGGCTCGATGGGTCCGAAGATTGAAGCAGCTTGCCGCTTCGTGGAAGCTACGGGTCGCGTTGCTGTGATCGGCGCTTTGGACGAAATCGACGCGATTTTGGCTGGCAAGGCTGGCACCCGCGTGGTTCCGGAAAAGGGCGTGATCTACGAATAAGAGCTTGCTCCTCAAGGTTGGGGTGTGTCGCGAGGACCGACATACCCTAACAGAAACTGAGTGGAGAAAAACGGAATACTGGCCACCATCGCAAAGAGAGGTGTGTGAGTGTTCCGTTTTTCTGTATTCAGGGTACAATTATTTTAAACAGTAAAGACAATCGTCTTTTTTGACAATTTTGTACGACAGTTTTCTCCTTTTGAGACCCGAGAGATCTAATATCAAGGAGGAAAGCACTTTGTGAAAAAAGACAGACCAAATAGCGATAAGGAGGATGAAGCGGCTTATGTATGAGGAAACCCTAAAGCGCGACTTTCAGTCGACTGCGCCCGCGGACGAAAGTGTTTTACCCCTAGGCGACAGTATTTTAGCAAGCTGGGTGCGTTCCATTTGCCAAACCGCGCGTGGCTATGGTGTGGTGCCAGAAGAAATCATGAAGCGCTCGATGATGAACGTTTCGCTTTTGAGCGTCCCAGATGCGCGCTATCCTGCGGTGAGTGTGCGTAATTTCTGGGAACAGATTCTCAAAGCCTGTGGGGACAATCTTTTTGGGCTACGTTGTGGTGCCGAAATGCAAGTCTCTGCGCTCCACGGCTTGGGGCTTGCCATCATCACGAGCCATTCTCTTGCGCAGGTACTCGACTTGATCACGATTTATGGGAAAGTGATTTCGTCCACGATGGATATCGCGCTTTTTCACGATAAGCATGGGACAAAAATCAGCATTCGCACGTTGCACGGCACGGAAACGCATAGCTCGGCCACGCTTGCGCTAATTGCACTCATTGCTCGACAGGCAAATTCCCTGGCGCAGCGTAAAGTCAAGCCTCTTTATGTACACCTCAGTTATGACGGTTGGAGCGCAGAAGATCGTAAGCGCTTGATGGATTATTTCGATTGCCCAGTGATCTGTGGCCCAGACTACGAAAACGGGATTGCTTTTGCGTATAACGACATTATTGAGCCTTATGCCAGTGCAAATGCTGTGCTTCGTGAAGCCAACGAACGTGTGGTGAAGATGTATTTAAGCAAAGTGCATCGTAATTCCTACTGCGTACGTGTGGAGGAGAAAATCCACAAGTTGCTTGAAAATGGCGACAAGGTGAAGATTGAAACGGTCGCTAAGGCACTCAATATTTCGCCTCGCACGTTGCAGCGTCGCTTAGAGAGTGAAGGAACGCTTTTTGCTGATGTCTTTGAGCGCTACCGTCGACAGTTAGCGCACGATGCGCTCGCCCACACGCAGCAGAGCATCACGGAGATTGCTTATAGCGTGGGATTCTCTGAATTGAGTAACTTCTCTCGCAAATGCTATCAATGGTTTGGGGCAAACCCAGTGACCTACCGTAAGCGCATTCAGTCGCTGCAAAACTAAGCGCTCTGTCAAACAAATAGGGCGCAATAAACGAAAACCCACGCAATTTTCACTAGGGAAATCACGTGGGTTTCGTTTTTCAAGCGCTATGCGCGTGAGGCTAGATTATTTCATTTTGCCTTTTTTCAAGAGTTCCTTGAACTCTTTCAACTCTTTGCGCAACTGAGCGACTTCCGCTTCAAGGGCTTCAACCTTGGCGTCCTTCGCCTTTAAGGCGTTGACGTCATCGATCAAGCCATTGTGCTGATCAAGGTCACCAGAGAGATCACGCTGCATCACGTAAGAAGCCGTGATCGGGCCCGCCTTGTAGCGATCGTGGATCGGGTATTCGCGATCGTTAGCATCCTTCAACTTGCGGTTGCCGAACTTGAAGGTGAAGCCCACGTTGAACATCGGGTGTTCATTCATGGCGACACCAGCGTGCCAGAGCATACGTTCACTCGTGTAGTGACCGATACCCAAGGAGAGCGCAACGCTACCACGGTAGCCACCGATAGCGGCCATCAACTGCGTGGGCTGAACGGGGTCATACTGAATCGGCTTCAAACCAGCCAAAGCGGCAGCGGCAGCACCTGCGTCACGGATATCGTCGTCAAGATCAGCGATATCGCGCTTCAATTCGCGGTACTGGTTGTTTTGAGCCTGAGTAGCCTGATAGAGCTGATCTTCTGTAGCAGCCTGGCCAGAGACGTAGTTGTTCGGATTCCAGGTCGTGTTGGTCAAACCACCAACCGTGCCCTTGCCACCTTGATTGATCGTAACGCTACCGAAGTTAGCACCACCCGTTTGGCCATTGAAGGCAATGTTGTTGCCAAAGTTGGCGTTACCGTTCTGACCATTCAAGTTGATGGCACCACCAATAGTGACATTGCCTTTATTGCCGTCGATCACAACCTTGTTGTCACCCGTACCAGCAGTAATCGTGCTGTTGTCGCCATCAATGGTGACCTTATCTTTGGTAGGATCAGTCCCGACTTCAATCTTTTCCTTGTTAAGGGAAACGGCATAATCAGTCGTATCGTCTTTTTCGGACGGCGTCACATTGATATTGCTGTCGCCAGCAGAAACGGTGACTTTCTTGTTTTCCATGGCTTTCTTTAAAGCTGCCTTCAACTGAGCAACGTTCACAGCATCCGTATCGGCCGTACCAGCGGCAACGCCCGTGATCTGACGGGTAAGGTTGTTAGTTGCGTCGCCTACGGACACGGCACCAGCGGTAGACGTCCAAGTGGCATCAGTCGTCTTCGTGGAAGTAGCGCTCGTTTCAGGATCGTAGCCCGCAATACCTTTGTCGGTTGAAGCGATACTCTTATAGCCCAAAGCAACGCCACCATTAACGGTTGCGTTAGCTTCACTACCCAAAATAACAGCTTGTTGTGCAGAGGTTGTGGTGGCTTTGGAGTAAAAACCGAAAGCAATAGTGTCGTTGGCACCAGACAGAGTGTGGTTGCTGCCGAAAGAGACCGCGTTCGTCGTGTTTTCAACGGTGGAATTAACCCCAGATAACATTACGTTCGAGGATTTATTCACAGTATTTTTTACACCGCTAACACTGAGGTTGTTGTTGTTAGTACCAGTAACGGTATTTTGGACACCAAAAACCTGAGAAAACGTTGTATTTGAGAGTTCATTACCAGAGCCTAAGACAAGCGCAGAACCACCTTGATTGGATTTCAATGCCGTGAGCATTTCGTCCTGCAGCTCTCCAGGTGAAGAAGCCTTTTTGGAAATCAAACCAGATAGCCCAGATAGACTCAGATAAGAATTGGAGACTTTATTTCCTCCCCCAAGCACTAAAGAACCATTACTATTGCTGACTTTGTTCCCGACGCCACCAATGAAATTTCCTACTCCAGAAGTAGAGTCTCCAGAGAAACTTTCATTAGAGTTAAAATTCCCAATTACCGTTGCAAAGGCATTTTTACTAACATGCTTCAGTGTATTAAAGAATCCACTTCCATCGTACCCTGAAGACTGGATGTTGTAAGAGCCAAAAGTTGTGGCAAACGGTCCGTTCGCAAGAGAGTTTGTACCTACAGTGGTATTAGCTATACCAAAACTTTGCATTTTACTGGCGTCGGCAACATCCCCCATTCGCAGATTAGCACGCAAGGAATGAGAACCAATCACTACAGATCCGGTACGAGCTAGAACATTTGTACCGATAGCAATAGTCTCGGGGAGATTCTTAACCCCTTCAGTGGTTGGACGATTTCCGCTATCTTGTTGTCCAAATGCCAAAATACCTTCTTGTCGGCCTTGCCCAACGAAAGCCTTGGCCCCTTTTCCGAGGGCAATATTTGTACCTTCGGTATTTGAGTCAGCATTAATAGCGACGACCCCGCCGAAGTCAGTCCAATCATTTGCGGCGTAAGAAGAAGTATTCCATACGAGACCACAAACCAGCAAAGCTAAGATGGAAGGTTTAAAGAATTTGTTACCTCGATTGATAGAGCAAACCGAGGGCGTTAATTTCGAGACTTTTTGTTCTGTCATCGTTGTCACCCTTAAAAAGAGTAAAAAATGAGATAATTAAATTATTCTATCAACAGGGCTTCATTGTCGCAAATAGAAATACATTCTAAAACACTTAACTCGAACAACGGAGAGATCATCTCGTACAACATTTCCACGAGTCCCAATCTGGAACAAGTGTATGACATGCTCCAGAAGGCTTTTGACAAATTCGAGAATCTAGAGGGATTGATTTTCCACTCTGATCAAGGGTGGCAATATCAGCATTTGGGATACCGCAAACGTTTGAAAAACCGGCATATTATTCAAAGTATGTCGCGGAAAGGAAATTACTATGATAACTCCATGATGGAAAACTTCTTTGGCATTATGAAGTCTGAGCATACTTTATGCTGAAAAGTTTGGCTCAGCAGAAGCCTTTATAAAGGCTCTAGAGGAGTATATAGACTACTATAACCATCGACGAATCAAGTCCAGGTTAAACGGAAAGAGTCTGGTGCAATACCGAACTCTTTCTATGACCAGATAATATTTTTTAAAGTGTCCAACTTTTTGGGAGCACTTCATACTGGCAGTTTGTTCCGTTTCGATGAATTCTCAGTGGCAAAAAAAGGAGAGGGCCAACGCGGTCACTCTCCTTAATAGATGCCTGGTACTCAGTGTTTATTTCTGACTGCGCACATACTTCACAGCGCTATCGGCGGCAACAACACCCGAGACAATCGCCCAAGAGTTCATCATTGCAGTCATGGAATCTGCGCCATTGGCACCACCCACAACGCAACCAGCACCATAAAGCGCAGGAATCACGGCGCCCTTCTGGTTGAGAATAGCGAGGTCGCCGTTGGCTTTAAGTCCGCCCAACGTTGTCTGGTAGCGAACTTTCTGCTCGACGATATGGTAAGGACCTGCCCCTAAAGCACCCGTAATAGGACGGTTAAAAGCGTCATCCTTCCCGTTCTTAGCCATGGCGTTCCAGTCTTCAGCTGTTTTTGCAAGATTTTCTGGGTTAATGCCCATGACTTTAGCGGCATCCGCGAGATTGTTGGAAACTACCATGACTGGCGCGCCTTGATTAGAAATCTTGGCCCATTGGTCAAGCGCTTCAGCGTTGGGAACGAGCTTATCTTCTAGAGATTTCGCGACATAAAGCTTCCAAGCAGCATCATCCATCACGATATAAGCAATGTGATTGGGCTGGGCAATGGTGGCGTCTGTTAAGAGCCCCAAGCCCTCACGTTCGTTCACAAAGCGCTTCCCATCTTGATTGACATAAATAGCGCCAGACTTCTTAATGGTATCGGTCGAAGAGGCTGTTGCCGCAAGACCGTGACCTGGGGTGGTTTCTACACCTTGCGGGTATTTCTTCACAAGGTCAAGGTTAATCGTATCGGCACCGATGGCGGTGGCCATCTTCAAACCGTCGCCTGTTTCAGAGTCAAGCCCATAGAAAACGTAGTTACGCATATCGCGTGGGAGGCGGTGCTTTTCTGCGCCATAGCCGCCACTCGCCAAAATCGTGGCTTTACTTTTAATTTCGTAGGAGTTGCCATGTTCGTCAAAGGCCTTAACGCCAATGACTTTACCGCTCTCGTCCGTAATAAAGCGGTCCGCTCGAGTGCTCAACATCAACTTTCCACCATAGTCTGCAAACTTCTGATTCATGAGCTTCAAGAAGTTGACGCTACGCCCCTGAACGCCCAGCTGACGATTTGCTGAGTGGTCAGGATATTGTGTTGCGGCTGGACCATAGGGAATCTTTAGATCGTCAATCAACCAATCTACGACACCACCCACACGCTGTGTGATGGTTTTCACGAGCACGGGATCGTTACGATCTTTCCCAATACGCATGATGTCTTTAGCGGCAAGTTCAGGACTATCCTTCGTTTCTTTCATCACTTCTCGCTGATAGCGAGAACCTGTAGCGATAAGGGTCCCTGCATTTAACTGCGTCACGCCGCCAATCATGGGCATCTTTTCAATGAGGATAACCTTGGTGCCTTGGCTAGCGGCACGAACAGCTGCGGAGAGTCCAGAGCCACCAGCTCCCACGACGAGAATGTCGGTCGAGAGGTTATGAGCCTCCCCCTTTTTAAATTCACTAATGGGGATTACGGCAAAGTCGATAGGGCTACCGCCAGCCTTACGAATGGTCTCGTTAACACCTTGGCGAATCCCATTACTCGTGAGCGTGGCACCAGCGACGGAGTCGACAGCAGTGCTATTGCCTTTGACTAAACGTTGTGGAAATTCTTTGAGTGCTGTGTCGGCAATCCCAACGGTTTCGGATTGCTTGAGCACCTTGACGGCTTGAATTTTGCCACTCTTAAAGGTGACCGACACATCAATAGGGCCATTGCGCCCCTGACCGGTTGCTTCAAAGGTACCGTTTTTCACAGTACCTGCTTGTGCCATGCCGACCATGCCGAGAGAGGCGAGGAGGGTGGCGACAGTTGCCATACGAAAAAGCATGAGATCATCTCCCGTTTTGTTCTAGCCTTTGCAATCCACTTGGTGGTTAAGCGGTAATTAGAAAATTATCACTCGAAAGCCTTTCTCGCGACAATAAAACCTAGGGAAAGTCCTAGGTAGGACAAGATGAAAAACTTTGTTTTTTGTGTGCTAAGAGCATTCTTCTAGAAGAAATTTCTTAGCCAAAACGAGGATAGAAGAGGTTGTGAGGAAGTGCTCTTTATGAAAAAACGTAAAAAATGAGGGTGAAAAATCCCCTCTTTTGGGGATAGAAAGGCACTTCCTAAAGGCGCGTTTTGCTCGAAAAATGCTTTAGAAAGCACAAAACGACGAATCTTGCCAAATTCAATAAAGAGAAGAACTTTAAGGGTTATCCCTATAGTGGGTTTCTCAAAAATTTCACGCAGAGTAGCGAGAAAAAGAAGTCGATTTTTCTTCTCGGATATCTTTGAGGAGGGGAAAACAGGAGCCCCACAAACAAAAAATTCTGTGCTACACTTCATGCCATCTTAAAACTTGAGTGAATTGCTCAAGTATTAGAAAACCGCAACGCACTAGCGCGTTGTTCCAATTTTCCCTATTTTGTCAGAAGGACTTTTAAGATGAACGCTTCCATGATCAAGGCGATGTGTTGTTGTCAGAGTGGGTTTGCGTCCGTCGAAATGGAAGCCTCGCTTCTGACCGCTTATGCCTTGCAAGCGTAATTTGATAGCTTAACGGCATAACACAAAAAGTTTCGTAGGACGCTGCCACAGATGATTTCGGGCAGCGTTTTTTGCTTTTCTCTCACGCTTCCCGAATTCCTCTGAATCCCGTCTCTGGGTTTAGCTGTGGTAGCGCTTCTTACACCAAGTAAGTGTTTATTTTTTACCTAAAAAGGAATTCATCATGAAACACACCGCTCTTCGTTCCGTTCTCGCCACCGCTTCTGCTTTGATGATGTTGGCCGCTGGCTCTGCCTGGGCTGGTCAGTTAGACGACATTAAAGCCGCTGGCGCTATCTCCTTTGGTACCGAAGGTAACTACGCTCCCTATACCTATCACGATGAAAAGGGCACTTTGACGGGCTATGACGTTGAAGTGGGTCGCGAAATCGCCAAGAAATTGGGCGTTAAGGCCGAATTCCGTGAAACCCTCTGGGACGGCATGATTGCTGGCTTGGATGCCAAGCGCTTTGACGTGGTGATCAATCAAGTGACGCCCACCCCGGCTCGCTTGGAAAAGTATCTCTTCTCCGTTCCTTACACCTATAACTATGGTGCTGTGCTCGTTCACAAAGACAACCAGGACATCAAGAATTTTGCTGATGTGAAGGGCAAACTCGTTGCCTCGAGCTTGACTTCTAACTGGAATGCTACTGCTCAGAAGTTGGGCGCCAAGATTGTAGAAGTGACGGACGGCTCTGGCGCCTTCCTCTTGGTGAGTCAGAAGCGTGCTGATGCTGCTTTGAACTCTCAGTTGGCTTTGGCTGACTTCATCAAAAAGCAGCCTAACGCCCCGGTGAAAGTGGTCGGTCGCTCTGACGAAGCTATTGAATCCGCTGTGATGATCCGTAAGGGTAGCGACGATTTGAAGGCTGCTGTGGACAAGGCGCTTGACGAATTGCGCGCTGAAGGCAAGTTGAAGGAACTCTCCGTGAAGTTCTTCGGCATTGACGTTTCTAGCAAGCAGTATTCTCGTTTAGTGTTAACGACTTTAAAAAGCAACACGCCTTCTTCTCTTTCCTCAATAAAAACACATCACGTCAGAAGGGAGGGGCGTGTTGCCCCTCAAAGGCAACGATTCTTTTAGAGAAGCCTCATTATGGACGATCGCATTATTCAACTCCTTTCTGATTCTTTCTGGAATCTGCTGCTTCCTGGGATTACCGTCACCGTGCCATTGACCCTTGGGTCTTTTGCATTGGGGCTAACGATTGCGGTACTTTCCGCACTCGCCCTGGAAGCTAAAGTTTCTGTGCTCTCTCAGATTATTCGCACGTATGTGTGGATTATTCGTGGTACCCCGCTTCTGGTACAGCTCTTCATCATATTCTATGGTTTACCAAATTTGGGCGTGGTGATCGATCCGATCCCATCTGCTGTGCTGGCCTTTAGTTTGTCGGTGGGTGCCTACTGCACGGAAACGATCCGTGGTGCAATTCGTGCGGTACCACGCGGTCAGATCGAAGCTGGCGCTTGCGCAGGACTCAATTATTTGCAGATTATGTTCTTAATTGTGCTCCCACAGGCTTTCCGTTCGGCTTTCCCAGCACTCTTTAATTCTTTTATCTCTCTTGTGAAAGACACTTCTCTCGCTGCGTCTGTCACGGTCACTGAAATGTTCATGTCTGCGCAACGTATTGCGGCTCGCACTTATGAACCTTTCTGGCTCTACTGCGAAGTGGCTGTGATTTACCTCATCTTCTGCACGGTCTTAACTGGAGTGCAAAATCGTGGTGAAAAGTGGCTTAACCGTTATGCCTAATTAAGAGAGGAAAGGAATTATGTTGAAACTCACGAATGTGAAAAAAGCCTATAACGGGCAGACTGTGCTCGATGGCGTCAATTTAGAAGTGAAAAAGGGCGATGTGATCGCCATTTTGGGGCCTTCGGGTTCTGGGAAAACAACGCTCCTGCGTATTGCGAACTTCTTGGAGCAAGCTGATGCAGGGCAGATGGACTTTGATGAAAAGCATTTAGATCTCGCGCGTGTGAGTAAACGCGATATCACCGAAATCCGTAAGCGTACAGGTTTTGTTTTCCAAAGCTATAACCTTTTTGCCAACTACACGGCACTCAACAATGTGACGCTGGGGCTGATGCACGCTCACGGGATGAAGCGCGATAAAGCAGAAGCGATTGCCAAAGAAGCCCTGACAAAAGTGGGTCTTGCCGATCGCTTTGGTCACTACCCGAGTCAACTCTCGGGTGGTCAGCAGCAACGCGTGGGGATTGCTCGTGCGATTGCCCCGAACCCTGAAATTCTTTACTTGGATGAACCCACCTCGGCATTGGATCCTGAGTTGATTGCGGGTGTGTTGGGCGTGATTCGTGAATTGGCCGAAGAAGGCCGCACGATGGTCATCGTGACACACGAAATGAATTTTGCGCGCAAAGTTGCCAATCACGTGATCTTTATGGAACACGGGCGCATTGTCGAGGAAGGGGATCCAGAAGAGCTCTTTACGAATCCGAAAGAAGCTCGCACGCGCCAGTTTTTGTCTGGCTTAGGTGATGCGCCTTCGATTTTTAATGCGTATTGAAGGGATCGGGAGTCGGAAGAAGAAAATTCTGACGACGCCCGTTGATCCCCGGTAATTTTCTTTCTGGCTGAGCGGCGTGGTGGAGAAACTTCGAAACCACGTTTGCGATCGTCCCGCTCAGTCATTTTTGCGGTATTTCCCACTTAAAAAACACGTAGAGCGTTGATGCCTCTCGATCGTGGGGAAATACCGCTTTTTTCGTTCACCAATAACATTACCCCCCCCCCCCACACACACACTCTCTCTCTCTCAGGGGAGAGTAGGGGTTAAGAGAGAGTTAAGAAGCAAGATTACTTCTTGTCGGGATCGAGCATTTCGCTAGCTTTCTTGCGGGTGTCGTGAATGACTTCAGAGGTTTTTTCCTTAGTTGCATTCCAGGCATTGCTCGTCTTTTCCTTAGTGGCCTCCCAAGCATTACCTGCCTTTTCACCCGTGGCTTCAGGTGCGTCCTTAGTGCCTTCCTTGACCTTACCAGCTAATTCGCTAGTCTTTTCTTTGGTGGCATCCCAGGCGTTACCGGTTTTTTCCTTGGTTGCATCCCAAGCGTCGCCAGCTTTATCCTTAGCCTTTTCAGCAATTTCGCCAGTCTTTTCCTTCGTGGCGTCCCAAGCATCTTTGGTGGCATCCTTCACGGCGGCAGCCTTTTCGCTCACATAGTTACCGGACTTGCTCATCGTGGATTCTTCCTGAGCGACGGCAGTGCCGAGAGCGAGAGCTAAAGCTGTAGCGATTGCAGTAGACGTTAACCATGTTTTCTTCATAAGGTGTCTCCTTATATGAAGCCATACCACAGGAAGAATGCTCAGATGGTCATCACCAAGATGATGATGGTTTAGAAACCTTAGTGCATTCCAGAAGTCCCGTAAGAGAGTGGCTTCGGTTTGTTACCTGTGCTAAACAGCCTATCATGTTTTTTATGTGTAACGGTAGGGAGAGACCGTAACTTTTTGCGTCAAAGATCGTCCAGAAAAGGCGTAAAGATAGGAAAAAGTCATAAATGTAACAGGGCGCTTTCTCAAGTCAGAACTAGGCTCAAAGAAAAAGGACTTACTTTGTAGACGATTTTTTACAAATGGGGTGTTTTTGTATGTCGAATAGAGGATGAATTGCCTAAAAAGAGGGCAGTTTAGGAAGAATTTGTTTTGGAAAATCCCTGAACTGGTATGCAAATTTTGGACAGTTTAAACAATAACTTCAGCATACTTTTTCAGACATGCCTCTTTTATTCATTTCATGCTTCAAATTGGAGAAAGAATCGT
>OGJD01000137.1_pt1 | contig 72408 bp, 67 predicted proteins | sample 1571971 | NCBI WGS metagenome assembly OGJD01 (sample SAMEA2582117, study PRJEB24529) | metagenome | biome: Human gut stool | place: China | collected 2011
AGTGGAAGAACGGCTCCAAGGAGATCGGCACCTATGCTTCCACCGCCGATGCCTCCTACACCGAGGAAGTCAAGTCCAAGACCATCTACTCCGACCTGGGCCTGGGCGAGACTACCAAGGCCGACGTGATTGTGGACGGTAAGACCGCCGCCGACTTCACCGTGAAGAAGGGCGACGACACCAAGCTGGAGGCCAGCGGCAACGGCGTTCTGGTCGAGGCTTTTGTGGACAGCGATGACAACGTGACCCTCGTGGTTATCAACACCTATGTGGGTGAGGTTTCCAAGGTGGTCGACGCTGACAGCGTGAAAAAGGACGAGGAGCCCTACATCGAGATCGCCGGCCTGACCGGCAACGGTGGGAAGTTTGAGACCAACGCCTCCTTTGATGAGGATGACGTGGTGCTCTACACCGTGGCCGACGGCGACATCCAGACCGTGACCATGGCGAAGAAGATCGAGGATCAGGAAGTCACCTCCAAAACCGGAGACACCAAGTTTGTGGCCGACGGCGAAACCTACAAGTATAACAAGAATCACCGCACCTACGATATCACGCTGAAGAGCAGCGTCGATATTTATACCGATAACTACGGCTACGTGGTGTATGTGGAGGAGTATGAGGCTGGCTCCGCCAGCGTCGCTTTCGTGCTGAATTTCAAGACGAATAGTGAAGGCTGGGACGGCGACACCGACAAGACCTATACCGCCAAGCTGCTCCTGACTGATGGCACTGTCATCGAGGCTGATACAGACGACAAGAACCCTTCTACTTTTAAGAACAAGTTTGTCTCCTACACCGTGGATGACGATGGCATCTACACTCTGAAAGCGAAGGATGTGACCTCCGATGCGGGTGACTCCATCTACCTGACCAAGGGCACCTCCAAGTTTGACATCAACGGTACCAACAATAAGGGTGGCGAGCGCTACGCCAACAGCAGCACCATCTTCCTGGTCTATGACGAGGAAGAGAAGGAGTACAGCGTCTACACCGGCATTGCCAATGTGCCCAGCATGGACGGCAAGGCCACCGTATACGTGAACTCCAAGGACGGCAAGCCCGGCAGCGTGGCCAAGTATGTCTTTATCTCCGCCGCCTCCGATGTGGTGTCCGACTCCAACAAGGCTCAGATCTATATCCTGGCCGGCAGCCAGTCCAAGCTGATCAGCGACAGCGAGAAGGGCGACTACTACACCTACGACGCTGTGATCGACGGCAAGATCACCACGGTCGACGTCGAGAGGGATTATGCTGAGAAGAATATCGAGAACGATATTGTGGCCAGCAGACTGACCATCAACAGCAAGGACGTGGTCACCAAGATCACCGAATACGAGAATGACACCAAGAAGGACGACTACTACATCTCCGGCGTGGGCACCAAGAAGACCACCGATGGTACCGTGGGCCTGACCCAGAATGGCTCCACCACCTACTATACCTATGCGAAGGATGTTGTTGTCTTCCGCATCGAGGAAGATGAGTTCAATACCTCCAGCATCAACTCCGTCCGCGACAGCGATGACGCCTTTAAGGCCATTGTAAAGGACGGCGAGGTTGTGGCCCTGTTCATCACCGAGAATGGTAAGGACGGCGGCAAGCCTGACATCAAGTCCGACTTCAAGTTTGATTCTATCTCCGCAAGCCGCGAGGAGAATGGAACCGTAAAGGTGACTGCCTCCTGTGCAGACATTAATGATTGGAATCTGAAGGATGCCGTGATCGAGTTCACTGTATCCAAGAACAACGGGGATGAGCAGACCTTCACCAAGAATCTTTCTGGAGTGAAGTCCTATGCTGATGTGATGAACGCGTTGACCGTACCTGGTCTCACCATCAGTGCAAACAGTACCGGCACCTATGATGTCAGTGTGCTGATCACCTTCAAGGGTGATAACGCTGACACCAACACTTACACCGTATCTGGCAGTTGCTCCTTCACCATCGCCTGACCGCGGTTGTGAAAGCATAACGAACCCCCTTCCGGATTTCCGGAAGGGGGTTCTCTTTTAACCCAATACTAAGTAGGTATAGTGCGCCCCCTTTTCGTTGAGCTGGCCCTCCGCGCTGGTGCCGCCGGAAGTAGAGCCTCCACTGGCCCAGCCGGTCACATACCAGGACAGGCTGTCCTCTCCCCAGGCCAGGGACAGCACGCTGCCGCTGCCAGCGGTGTCGTGGGCAGCGCCCTTCGTCCCCGGCCGCAGGAAGAGCGAGGTCGCCTGGTAACTCCCGCCCACCACCATAACCGCCAGCGGCCGGAAGGGGAAGTGCAGAACCGTCGCCTTCCCTTTCCCGTAATTGCCGTCTCCTGTGTAAGTTCCGACCACCTGGAGGCAGTTTCCCCGCGCTGCGATCGCCGAATCAATTTTTGCAAAATCCTCATTAAAGTCCATGCGGAGGAAGCTGTCCTCCGGCTCCCATTGGTGCAGGCGATAGTGTTCCGTATATTTTGCCATGCATATTACCCCCTTTGCAGGGAAAACAAGCCCCGCACCCGGCGTACTCCCGGACGCGGGGGTTTTATTCTGCTGAACAGCCTGTAGGGGCGGCCTTTATGGCCGCCCGCGGGCGGGGACAAGCCCCGCCCCTACAGGGTAGAGACGTACTGGGGCAGGCGGGGAGCGGTGCCCCCTTTGCCGGGGCGAAGGGTCTGCGCGTACGGACGTGTGCGTTCCGTCTTTTTCTGTGAAAAAATCCCTCTGGCCCTACAAGGACATACTCACGGCCGAAATGGCTCATACTCAACAGGGAAGCGAATAAAAGGTGGGCAGGGAGAGATCCCGGAACAGCAGGCCATCCGGCGGGCACCAGGTAAATACAAAGGTGGCGGCGCCCAGCGCCAGCACCAGCACCACCCAGAGCAGGCGTGTGCGGCTCCAGACGGGAGTGCGGAGGAAACAGGGCAGCAGGAAAAAGGCGGCCATCACCAGCACATAGAGGGCCACGTCAAAAAAGAGGGAATCACCCTCCAGCACCACATGATAGAGGTAACCCACGCCCAGCATGAGCGCAGCCGAGAGGAGCAGGGAGAAGGCACGGGCGCCCAGGCTCTCCGGCTCCCTGCGCACCAGCAGAACACCGGAGAGCAGGCAGGGCCAATAGAGGATTTTCACATGCTCCCAGAGGCTTTCGTTGACCGGGGCCAGCAGGGCGGTCAGGCCATTGGGCCAGAGAGCGTAGACAAAGTGCAGGCAGGAGCCCGCCAGCGTGGCCACCACAAAGGTGATCAGCGCCGCCTTGGACAAACGGGACATAGCGATACCCCCTGTTTTGTGATAGTGGAGTATATGCGCAGAGCGGGGCGGACATACCCCGCAGGGGCAGGGAATGTCTGCACGGCACAGGGGCCGGGTCCTGTGCGGCTTTGTATTCCGAGGCCAGCAGCCCGGCGGCACAGGCAGCGGCGACGGGGGGGCCCGCTTCCATGGCGCGGGCGGCCAACAGGCTCCCGGAATAAAGAGCTTGATTCGGTTTGAACCGCTCGCCAATTTTTGGTTACCTTGCACTTTACCAGAATCTTCTTATAACCGAAACAGGAAATTGCCGGGACAAAGGGGAAATCTGGCGGAATAAAAGGAGGAAGGCCGACGGGGCCGGCGCTGGAAGGAAACGACAAGCCAAAGGAGCGTTTCATTGCCAGAGGCGGCGGCGCGCGTTCCGGCCATATTAAAAACGGCGCGCAGCGTGCGCCGTTTTTCACGTTTCAATTCAAAAAAGGGGTGGTCAAATGAAGGAGGAATCCAAAACGAGGCCATGGGCGGCCCTGGCGGTGGCGGTGATGTTCGTGCTGGCGTCATTGGTATCGGCGGCCCCGGCCCGGGCCGCGGAGGAGCGGACGGTGATCCCCATGGGCCGCGCGGTGGGCATCAAACTCTTTTCCGACGGCGTAATGGTGGTGGGCTTTTCCGAGGTGGCCGGCGCGGAGGGCAGCAGCGCCCCGGCCCGGGACTGTGGACTGCGGGAGGGTGACATCATCACGCACATCAACCGGGAGGAGGTGGACAGCATCGAGGAGGTACAGAGTGTCCTCCAGGAGGTGGGCGGAAAACCCATGAGCATCCGGGCGGTGCGGGACGACAAGACCGTACAGCTCACCGCCCAGGCGGTTCAGTGCGGCAGCGACGGCCAATACAAGCTGGGGGCGTGGATCCGCGACTCCATGGCGGGGATCGGCACCCTCACCTTCTGCGAGCCCGGTACCGGGCGGTTCGGCGCTTTGGGCCACGGCATCAACGACGTGGACACCGCCCAGCTCATGCCCCTCCAGTCCGGCTCCATCATGTATTCGGAGGTCACCGATGTGAAGAAGGGGGAAAAGGGAGCCCCCGGCGAGCTCCACGGCGCGTTTCAGGTGAACCGGGATCTGGGCGAGCTGTACGCCAATACTGCCAGCGGCGTGTTTGGCCGCCTGGAGGACGGTACGCTGACCGACGGCCTGGAGCCGGTGCCCGTGGCGGAGCGCAAGGAGGTCAAGACCGGGGCGGCCACGATTCTCTCCAACATCGCCGGCGACCAGGTCGAGGAGTATCAGGTGGAGATTATCCGGGTGTATCCCGCCAACGGCGCGGATACCCGGAACCTGATGCTCAAGGTGACCGACCCCCGCCTGCTGGAAACCACCGGCGGGATTGTCCAGGGCATGAGCGGCAGCCCCATTCTGCAAAACGGCAAGCTGGTGGGCGCAGTGACCCATGTTCTGGTAAATGATCCCACCCAGGGCTACGGCATTTTGGCGGAGAATATGCTCCTGGAGGCGGAAAATGGGGAGAACCAGTCGTAACGGTCGTAAAAAGGTCGAATGAAGTCGAGGAGAAATACCCATAAATTACCAGAAAAACCCTTGCGTTTGCTGTCTGATTATGGTAAATTATAGGCAACCGGTAAACAGCCTTGGCCAGGCAGCAAACATAGGGCAGGGAAACCTGCTGGAAAGGGTGTCAATATTGGAAACCAGAAAGAGGATCTTGGTGGCCGATGCCAGTGAGGAGTTCCGCCGTGTCTTTACGGGTGCGCTGGAGGAGGAATCCGGCCTGGAGCTGGCCGCAGAGACGGGGGACGGGCAGGAGACAGTCCGCCTGGCAAAGGAGCTCTCCCCGGACATCGTGGTGATGGATTTCGTGCTTGCCCGTATGGATGGACTGGAGGTGCTGTCCGAGCTGGCGGCGCTGCCCGGCCGGCCCCGGGTGCTGGTGCTCTCCAGCTTTGCGCGGGGCAATATGGCGGAGCTGGCCGCGGCCCATGGCGCGGACTACTATATGATGAAGCCGTGTAAACTCTCCGCCGTGATGGAGCGCATCCGCCAACTGGCGGGACAGCCCCAGAGCGGCGGGGAGGAGCCCGGGCGCCTCTCTGGTGAGAGCCAGAACCTGGAGAGCACCGTCACCTCCATTATCCATGAGATCGGTGTGCCCGCCCACATCAAGGGCTACCAGTATCTGCGGGAGGCCATCATCATCGCCGTGGGCGACATGGATGTGATCAACGCGGTGACCAAGATCCTCTACCCGGAGGTGGCCAAGCGTTTCGGCACAACGGCCTCCCGCGTGGAGCGCGCCATCCGCCACGCCATTGAGGTGGCATGGGACCGGGGTGATCTGGAGACCCTGCAAAAGTATTTCGGCTATACGGTGAGCAACGCCAAGGGCAAGCCCACCAACTCGGAGTTCATCGCCATGATCGCCGACAAGCTCCAGTTGGAGCGCAAACAGAAGTAAAGGAAATGATCAAAACAGGCGGGGGATTTTCCCCCGCCTGTTCAGCCTGTCGAAAAAGTATTTTCGACAGGCCGAGGGACTTTTCGAACCTTCAAAAAAGTTCAAAAAGTCGGTGGATCAAACGCGAAAGAAACCCCTGACGGTTTTCTTTCACACGATCATTCCCTCCGAAATCTCTGCCTGAAGGGTTTATCGACAGCCTCAACAGGCGGAGGAAGCTGGTTGACAGGGAGAGAGATCGGGGCTACAATCGTCTTTATGTGTAAAACAGGAGGCGTATTCCCGTGAAAATCATCTGTCAAATCGGCGTCATCTTTGCCGTGTGCTGGTTCAGCCAGCTCATTGAGGCGGCGCTGCCAGTTCCATTCCCGGCCAGCGTGATCGGCATGCTGCTGCTGCTGGCGCTGTTGGCCACCGGGCTGCTCAAAATCGAGCATATCCGGGAAAAGGCGGATTTTCTGCTGGCCAACATGGCCTTCTTTTTCCTGCCCGCCGGGGTGAGCGTCATCAACTACTTCGATGTGCTGGGCCGCTCGGCCGTCGCGCTGGTGTTGGTCTGCCTGCTCTCAACGGTGATCACCTTCGGCGCCACCGCCCTGAGCATCCGGTTCACCCTGCGCCTGCTGGAGAGGAGGAAGTCCCGTGTCTGAGCTGTTTGCTTCCCCCTTTTTTGGCATCGCTTTGAGTATCCTGGCCTTCTGGGTTGGGGTGCGCATCCAGAAAAAGACCGGCCTGGTGGTCTGTAATCCCCTGCTCATTGGCATCGTCCTGGTGGTGGGGGTGCTGCTGCTGTTCCGCATTCCCTATGAGTCCTATCATCAGGGCGGGGAGATCATCAACATGTTTCTCGCCCCCGCCACCGCCTGCCTGGCGGTGGCCATCTACGGGAAAATCCGTATTCTGAAGGAGAACTGGCTGCCCATTCTGGTTGGGTGCGTGGTGGGCTCGGCGGCCTCCATGGGCAGCATCCTTCTGCTCTGCCGCCTGTTTGGGCTGGACGCGGCCATGACCGCGTCCCTCCTGCCCAAATCCGTCACCACCCCCATTGCCATCAGCGTATCTCAGGCCCACGGCGGCATCGGCCCCATCACCGTGGTGGCGGTGCTGATCACAGGCATCTTCGGCAGCATCGCGGCCCCGCTGCTCATCAAGCTGTTCCGGGTGAAGGACCCCATGACCGCCGGGCTGGCCATCGGCGCCTGCTCCCACGCGGTGGGCACCTCCAAGGCTCTGGAGCTGGGAGAGACCGAGGGGGCCATGAGCGGGCTGGCTATCGGGGTGTGCGGGCTGATCACAGTGGTGCTCTCCCTGTTCCTGATGTAGCGGAATCTGTACGCCCCCGCCGACGGCGGGGGCGCAGTCTCTCGAAAAAGTGGCAAAGCCACTTTTTTGAGAAAGCCGCAGTCTGCCGCGCGCAGGGTTTATCCGCCTGCGGAGGCCAGACCCAACACTTGCAGCCTGAGAAGTGTTTTCCCCGACGCACATGTCGCCGGGGAAAACAGATTGGTACTTGATTCGCGCCTGCGGGCGCGAACTCTGCGAGGCTTTTTCGACATACTGGCGCCCCCGCCGATGGCGGGGGCGTTTTTGTGATCTCGTGTATACAAAGGCGGTGTATTGTAGTAGAGTAGGGGGAGAAAGGAGTGTTGCCCCATGCTGGAGGAGGAAGTGCGCCGGGCGCGGCGGGAAGAGCGGGACGTGGAGGACGTGACGGTGGAGGGGGAGTGCCTGGCGGGCGCGGACTTGTCGGGGCTGGAGTTCCGCCGGGTGTGCCTGCACCGGTGCCGGTTCCAGAACTGCGACTTCTCGGGGGCGGTCTTTGACCGGGTGGAGTGGAGGGGCTGCGACTTCTCCAACTGCCGCTTCGGCGGGACGGTCTGGACGGACACGGTGGTGCGGGACTGCAAGGGGGACGGCGGCCGGTTCACCGCCAGCCGGTGGCGGGGCTGTACCCTGGGCGAGAGCGCCTTCCGCTGCGCCAATTTTACACAGTCGCGGTGGAAAAAGTGCCGCATGGAGAACTGCCAGCTTCGCCGGGCCGTGCTGGCCGAGGCGGATGTGGCCGGCCTGAGCCCACACCGGACGGGGTTCCAGGAGGTGGACTTTTTCCGCACGCCGCTGAAGGGGGTGGATTTTTCCGACTGCGCGCTGGAGGGCATCACCGTATCGGAGAGCCTGGGAGAGCTGCGGGGCATGAAGATCAACCCGGCCCAGGCGGTGGATCTGATCCCCCTGCTGGGGATACAGCTTTTGTGAGGGAGGGAGCGCCCGATGGGCGGACTGTTTGACTATCTGGACTGGCGGGGGGAGCTGAGCCTGGCCCAGGCCCCCTTCAACCCGGTGGACAATCTGCTCCTGAGTACCCTGTCCTACGCGCCGCTGGACCATCTGGTGGACCGGGAGGGCACCGCCCTCTGGGCCGCGGTGGAGCGGTGGGAGGCGGCGGGCGGCGTCTGGCCGCCGCGGCCGGAGCGGGGCCGGGGGGAGTTTCGGGAGGAGGTGCTCCGCCTCTTCGGGGCCCTGGCCCGGGCGCCCCGGTTCTCCGGCCTGATGCTGCGGGACTGGGTGAGCCACCTGGACGCGGGGACGGAGGAGCAGTTCGCCGCCCTCACCATCGACACCGGAGACGGGGCCCGGTTTGTCTCCTACCGGGGGACGGACAGCACCCTGGTGGGGTGGAAAGAGGACTTCAACATGAGCTACCAGACGCCGGTGCCCGCCCAGAGGTCGGCGGCGGAGTACCTGTCCGACGCCCTGCGGCGGTGGGGCGGCCCCCTGCGTCTGGGCGGGCACTCCAAAGGCGGGAATCTGGCGGTCTACGCGGCGGCGGCCTGCCGGACGCCCGACCGCCTGCTGGCGGTCTACAACAACGACGGCCCCGGCTTCTGCGCCGGGGCCGTGGATGAGGCGGGCTATGAGGCGGTGCGGGGGCGGATACACACCTTTGTACCCCAGTCCTCGGTGGTGGGGATGCTGCTGGACCACGAGGAGGACTACACCGTGGTGCGCAGCGATCAGTCCGGCCTGTTCCAGCACAGCCCCTTTTCCTGGCAGATATTGGGGCCGGACTTTGTGGAGGTGGAGCGGGTCACCGACGCCAGCCGCTTTGTCAGCCGTACCCTCAAGGAGTGGGTGGCCTCCCTGACTCCGGAGCGGCGGGAGCAGTTTGTGGACCTCCTGTTCGAGGTGCTGGGGGCCTCGGGGGCCCAGACTACGGCGGAGCTGTCCGAGGGCGGGCTCCAGGCCGCGGCGGCTGGCCTGCGCCGCCTCCGGGCGCTGGACGGCGCCGACCGCCTCATGCTGTTCCAGGCCCTGGCCCGTCTGGCCGAGGCGGCGCGGAACAGCATGGGTCTGCTCCGGGGCGAGGAGACATAAGGGAACGTGGAGGGCGATATTAACCGCCCTCCCCAGAGACTATCGATAAAACCTCTTGTCGAAGGATTCGGAGGGAAGGATAGTGTGAAAGGCTGCCCCGCAGGGCGATTCGGAGTGCAACCGCCGCTTTGCGGCGGCACTTGGCGCGGAGATGAACCGTCAGGGTTCCCTGGAGGTGAATTGGCCGCAGGCCAAGAGAGACCGGCCTGGGCCGTTCGCGTTGGATCAAGTAACTTTTTGAACCTGTTTTGCAGGTTCAAAAAGTTTAGCAGCCTGTCGAAAAGTCTTTTTCGATAGGCTGCGTGGAGGGCGGTTGATACCGCCCTCCACGTTTTTGTACCTTAACCTCTGCGCCGGCGGCTGCCGGTGTAGCGGCCCCGGCCGCTGTAGGCGTAGCCCCGGCGGCCCGTCCGGCCCCTGCCGCGGAAGAGCATCACCCGCAGCAGGAGGGCGGCGATTACTACCAGGACGACCACCAGAAGGATGCGCACCAGCAGATTGTCAAAGAACTTCTGAATCCGGTCCAGCCGGTAGGCCCACTCGTCCCGCTCCACCGAGCAGGTGGCCACCAGATCCAGGGTGCCGTAGGATCTGCCGTTGAAATAGGCCGTGATGGTGCCCAGCACCTGCCCCTGCTCCACCGGGGCCTCCACGCTCCGGGTTTCCAGGGTGTAGTCATACGTAAAGTTCTCGGCGGACACGTCGTTGGGCAGCAGGGCGGTCAGCTTCCCGTTGGGCATAAGGGTGACGGAGGCGGCGTCCTTGCCCAGGGTGACCTCCACCTCCGGGATGTCCCGCTTGGTGTTGTCCAGAATGGTCTGGGTGGAGAAGTTGGCAAAACCCCATTTAAACAGGCGGATGGTCTCGTCAAAGTAGATAAAGCCTTCGCTGCCGGAGGTGCCCGGCTCCCGCTCACAGCCCATGACCACGGAGATCAGGTTCCGGTTCTCCCGGGTGGCGGAGGCGGCCAGGCAGTAGCCCGCCTCGGGGGTGGAGCCGGTCTTGATGCCGGTGGCGTACTCGTAGATGTAGCCCGCCACGCGGAAGTTGGAGATCAGGGCGTTGGTGGAGCGGATGATGCGCGGCTCGGGGTGCAGGTTGGTGGCGGGCATGGTGTAGTTCTTGGAGCCCACGATGGTGCGGAAGGTCTCGTGCTTCATGGCCTCCCGGCACATGAGGTAGATGTCGTAGGCGCTGGTGTAGTGGTTGTCGTCGTGGTAGCCGTGGGTGTTGGAGAAGTGGGTGTCCTCCATGCCCAGCTCGGCGGCCCGGGTGTTCATGAGCTCCACGAAGGAGGCCACATCGCCGCTTACCGCCTCAGCCATGACGTTGCACGCCTCGTTGGCCGAGGGGATCAGGGCGGCGTAGAGCAGGTCGATGATGCGGATCTGTTCCCCCTCTTTGATATCGGCCGTGGAAGCGCCCTCCCCGATGCCGGTGTGAAGGGCGGAGCTGGCGGTGACGGTCTGCTCCAGGGACAGCTCTCCCCGGTCCACCGCCTCCAGGGTGAGCAGGCAGGTCATCACCTTGGTGATGGAGGCGGGGTAGTTGTGCGCGTGGGCGTTCTTCTCGTAGAGAACCTCGCCGGTGTCGGGGTCCACCAGAACGGCGGCCTTGGCGTTGACGTCCATCTCGTCCAGAATGGCGCTGCCGCTGTCCGCAGCGGAGGCAAAGGTGGTCAGCAGCCCCGAGAGCAGGGCGAGGCAGAGTAAAACGGAAAGCAGTCGTGATTTTTTCATAGGAAACTCCATTTGACTATGTTATAATAACGGTATGGCTATTATAACAAACCCCGGACCGGGACGCAACGGGGAGGGGGATACAAAAAGATGAAGATTTCCAGACTGGAATTTGTGGCCCTGCTGCTGGCGGCGGTCTTTGCGGCCTTCGCGGCGGGCTGGTTTTTTCGGGGGCAGGCCGCGCCCCAGCCCGTGCGGGTGGAGACCGAGCGCACCCTGACCCAGGAGACGCCCCTGGCGCTGCCCGCGCCTACGCCCTCCCCCTCCGCCCAGAGCAAGGAGGATACCCTTGCCGGCGGGGCGAAGATCAACCTCAACACCGCCGGGGTGGACGAGCTGATGACCCTGCCGGGCATCGGGGAGAAGCGGGCGGAGGACATCATTGCCTACCGCCAGGCCAACGGCCCCTTCCGCATCCCGGAGGAACTGACCGAGGTGCCGGGCATCGGCGAGGGCATTCTGGAGGGCCTCATTGACTACGTGACGACTGGGGAGGAGAACCGATGAAAATACTGGTGGTAGACGACGAGAAGGTATTGGTCAAGGGCATCAAGTTCAACCTGGAGAGCGAGGGCTACCAGGTGGAGGCGGGCTATGACGGGGAGGAGGCGGTGGAGCTGGCCCGCAGCGGCTCATTCGATCTCATCATCCTGGATCTGATGATGCCCAAGATCGACGGGCTCCAGGCCTGTATGCGCATCCGGGAGTTCTCCAATGTGCCCATCATCATGCTCACCGCCCGCAGCGAGGACACCGACAAGATCATCGGCTTCGAGTGTGGGGCGGACGACTACATCACCAAGCCCTTCAACATTCTGGAGCTGAAGGCCCGGGTGCGGGCCCTGCTGCGCCGGGCGGGCATGGCGGCCCAGAAGCAGGGTGGCGGCCGGCTGTCCATGGGCCACATCACCCTGGACGTGGACGCCCGGGCCGCCTGGAAGGACGGCAAGAGCGTGGATCTCACCGCCAAGGAGTTCGACCTGATGGAGCTGTTGCTGCGCAACCCGGGCCGGGTGTACTCCCGGGAGAACCTGCTCAACGTGGTGTGGGGCTATGAGTACGCCGGCGATTACCGCACGGTGGACGTGCACGTGCGCCGCCTGCGGGAGAAGCTGGAGCTGGACCCCGCCAACCCGGAGTACATCCTCACCAAGTGGGGCGTGGGCTACTATCTGAAGCATGGATAAGGGGAGCGGCGCGGTCAGGCGCGTGCCCTTCTGGCGCTCCCTCCAGACCAAGTTCGCCCTGACCTATATCGTGATTGTGGCGGCGGTGCTGATTCTGCTCAACACCTACCCCCTGGTGGTGTCGGAAAAGCTGGCCTACCAGTCCAAGCAGGCCTCCATGCTCAACCAGGCCTCGGTGCTGGCCTCCGCCCTGGCCACCGGGCCGGAGGCCCTCACGGCCGAGGGCGCCACCCGGACGGTGGAGCTGCTGCGGAGCAGCCTGGGGGTGACCCGGGTGGTGGTCACCGACCCCAACGGCCTGGTGCTCTGCGATTTCCAGGACGGCGTGGGGCGGACCGACACCGCCGGGCGGTACGCCCTGTTCTGGGAGCTGGTCACCGCCCTGCGGGGCAACAACGTGTTCCGCTCCGAGTACGGCGACGGGGCCTTCCGAAGCTGGGCGGCGGTGCCCATTACCTACCGCTCCATGACCCAGGGGGCGGTCTACCTCTACGAGTACGACGCCGAGCAGGGCGCGCTGCTCCAGGGGATCCAGACCAACCTGCGCTTTATCTCCATCGTCATCTGTATGGTGTCGCTGGTGATGGGGGTGGTGTTCTCCAAGGCCCTCACCCGGCGTATCGCCCAGCTCCTGCGGGGCATCCACACGGTACGGGAGGGTGAGTACAGCCACCGGGTGAGCGTCCGGGGCGGCGACGAGCTCAGCCGCCTGGCCGACGAGTTCAACGAGCTCACCGGCCGCCTCCAGACCACCGAGGAGGTGCGCCGGCGCTTCGTCTCCGATGCCTCCCATGAGCTCAAAACCCCACTGGCCTCCATCCGCCTGCTCACCGACTCCCTGCTCCAGGCCGACCACATGGACGGCGAGACGGCACGGGAGTTCCTCAACGACATCGGGGACGAGGCTGATCGGCTCACCCGCATCACCGAGAAGCTGCTTACCCTCACACGGCTCGACACCGCCCCGGCGGCGGAGGACGTCCCCGTGGATGTGGGGGCGGTGGTGGAACGGGTAGAGCACATGCTCTCCCCCCTGGCCCGGGCGGTAGAGGTGAGCCTGGAGCTGAAGCTCCAGCCGGGCTGCGTGGTGCTGGCCACCGAGGACGACCTCTACCAGATTGCCTTCAATCTGATGGAGAACGCGGTGAAGTACAACCTGCCCGGCGGCCGGGTGCTCGTCACCCTCACTGCCGACGGCGGGCGGGTGGTCCTCCGGGTGGAGGATACCGGCGTGGGCATCCCGGAGGCGGATCTGCCCAAGATCTTCGACCGCTTTTACCGGGTGGACAAGGCCCGCTCCCGGGCCGCCGGCGGCACCGGCCTGGGCCTGTCCATCGTGCGGGACACGGTGCTCCAGCACGGCGGAGCCGTCACTGCCCGGCGGCGGGAGCCGGAGGGCACCTGCTTCGAGGTCAGCTTTGCCCAGTGGAACGGAGAGGAGGTGGGCCGATGAGACGACGCATCGCGGCGCTGGGCTGTCTGCTGGCTCTGGCCGCCGGGGGCTGCGCCCCCCGCCCGGAGGAGCCGGAGGGCGGCTACTGCGTGTACTACTCCGCCCTGTCCGACCGCTTTGCCCCCCTGCCGCTGGACTGTGAGCCCTTTGAGGGGAGCGCCGGCGACCCCATCCCTGCCCTGGTGGACGCCCTGCTGTCCCCGCCGGAGACCCAGGGCCTCGCCACCCCCTTCCCCGAGGGGGTGCGCCTGTTGAGCTGGGAGGTGGAGGAGGGCCGCCTCCACCTGGATCTCTCCGAGCAGTACGGCGGCCTGTCCGGGGTGGATCTCACCGTGGCCGACGCCTGCCTGACCCTTACGCTGTGCCAGGTGGAGGGGGTGGAGTCGGTCTATGTGACGGTGGAGGGGAGGGAGATCCCTTACCGCCGCGTCCAGCAGCTCGGTCCCGACGGACTGCTGCTCACCGACGGCACCGATGTGCCGCCGGAGGAGCCGGAGCCCAGTCCCACCCTGCCCGCCTCTTGACAAGGGCCGGGCGGGGGTGTAGCATAACACTCAACCTGAAACAGGAAAGGAAGATCCTGCCCATGAGTCAGCAGCGCATCGGCACCCAGTGCCTCCACGCCGGGTATACCCCCGGGAATGGTGAGCCCCGCAACATCCCCATCGTCCAGTCCACCACCTTCCGCTACGCCACCGGCGAGCAGATGGGAGCCCTCTTCGACCTGGAGGAGAGCGGCTACTTCTACACCCGCCTCCAGAACCCCACGAATGACCACGTGGCGGCCAAGATCTGCGCCCTGGAGGGGGGAACCGCGGCCATGCTGACCTCCTCCGGTCAGGCGGCTTCCTTTTACGCCATCTTTAACATTGTCTCCTGCGGGGAACATGTGGTGTGCTCATCCTCCATCTACGGCGGTACCTATAACCTCTTCGCCGTCACGATGAAGCGCATGGGCATCGACTTCACCTTCGTCGACCCCGACTGCACCGAGGCCGAGCTGGAGGCCGCCTTCCGGCCTGAGACCCGGGCCGTCTTTGGCGAGACCATCGCCAACCCCGCCCTCACCGTGCTGGACTTTGAGAAGTTCGCCAGGGCGGCCCACGCCCACGGCGTGCCCCTCATCGTGGACAACACCTTCGCCACCCCGGTGAACTGCCGCCCCTTCGAGTGGGGGGCCGACATTGTCACCCATTCCACTACCAAGTACATGGACGGCCATGCCAACGCGGTGGGCGGCGCCATCGTGGACTCCGGTCGGTTCGACTGGACAGCCCACGCCGACAAGTTCCCCGGCCTCACCACCCCGGATGAGAGCTACCACGGCGTCACCTACACCGAACGCTTCGGCCTGGAGGGAGCCTATATCACCAAGGCCACCGCCCAACTCATGCGGGACTTCGGCGCCATTCCCGCCCCCATGAACGCCTACCTGCTCAACGTGGGGCTGGAGACCCTGCCCTTGCGCATGGCCAGGCACTGCGAAAACGCCCTGGCCGTGGCCCGGTTCCTGAAGGGACACCCCAAGGTGAGCTGGGTGCGCTATCCCGGCCTGGAAGACGACCCCTACTACGAGCGGGCGCAGAAGTACCTGCCGAACGGCACCTGCGGCGTGGTGTCCTTCGGCGTGAAGGGCGGCCGGGAGGCGGCCTCTAAGTTCATGGCGGGCCTGGAGCTGGCCTCCATTGCCACCCATGTGGCCGACGCCAAGACCTGCGTGCTTCACCCCGCCAGCACCACCCACCGCCAGATGAACGACGCCGAGCTGGCCGCCGCCGGGGTGGCCCCCGACCTGGTGCGCTTCTCCGTGGGCATCGAGGATGTGAACGATATCCTGGCCGACCTGGAAAAGGCCCTGGAGGGAGCGTAAACAGGAAAAAATAAAATGCGCTCCCAAAACGGGAGCGCATTTTTTAGAAGAGAGGAGCGACTGCTATGGAATGGAGACGGCTGACACAGCCGGAGGAACCGGCGTTTGGAAGGGCGATGGCCCTCTACGAGGCCAGCTTTCCCCGCCACGAGCAGCGGCTGCCCGATGAGCAGCGGGCCGTCCTGTCCCACCCGGAGTACCATTTCACCCAGCTTTTTGATGGGGCGGAATTCGTGGGGCTGCTGCTCTACTGGGAGGCGGAGGACTTCCGCTATGTGGAGCACTTCTGCATCCGGCCGGAGCTGCGGGGCCGCCGCTATGGCGCCAAGGCGCTGGAGGAGCTGGGCCGGGACGGGAAACCCGTGGTACTGGAGATCGACCCGCCGGTGGACGAGATCGCACGGCGGCGGCAGGGCTTCTATCAGCGGTGCGGCTTCGCCGTCAACCCCTATCCCCACGTCCATCCCCCCTACCGGCCGGAGTACCCGGGCCATGAGCTGGTGGTGCTCTCCAGCCCCCGGGCGCTGACCCCGGCGGAGTACGGGGCGTTCGCGTGTTACCTGAGCGCGGTGGTGATGGCCTGAGGGGCGGGCTCTGGCGGGGCGCGCCGGAGGGAGCGGCTGAAGCGCAGGCTGACGAGGAGAACGGCCCCCTCGGCGGCGGGGAAGGCCAGCCATACGCCGGTGAGGCCCAGCAGGGCGGCCAGCAGCAGGGCGGCGGCCACGATGGCCACAAAGCCCCGGAGCAGGGAGAGCCGGAGGGAGCGGCCGGGGTGCTCCGCCGCCCCCAGGAAGGAGGCGGTGATCAGGTTCAGCCCGGCAAAGGGAAAGCCCAGAAAGTAGAGCCGCAGGCCCTGCTCCGCCATCTGCTGGAGCGCCGGATCTCCGTCCCGGTTGAAGAGGGACACCAGCGGCCCGGCGGCGAAGAAGGCCAGCGCGGCCATGCACAGCCCCGCGCACAGGGCCAGCCCCAGGGCCATGCGGCACAGGGTGCGCACCCCGGCGGCGTCTCCCCGGCCGTGGGCCAGGCTGACCAGGGGCTGGACGCCCTGATTGACGCCGGTGAAGAGAGCGAGGGCCATCAGCGCCAGGTTGGCCACAATGCCGTAGGCCGCCACTCCCAGCGTCCCCGCCAGGCGGAGGGTCAGCAGGTTGAAGACCGCCAGCACCAGGCCGGAGGAGCACTCGTTGAGAAAGGCGGCGCTGCCCAGCCCGGCCAGATCCGCCAGCGGCCGGAGGGCGGGGCGGAAGGGGCGCAGGCGGAAGCGGCTGCGGCGGGTGAGGATGTGCAGGGAGGACACGCACAGGCCCACCACCGGGGCGATGCCGGTGGCCAGGGCCGCGCCGAAGATGCCCATATCCATGGGGTAGAGGAACACATAGTCCAGCACAATGTTGGACAGGCTGCCCAGCAGCATGGCGGCCATGGCCAGCTTGGGATTGCCGTCGTTGCGCACGAAGGCGGTGAGAATGTGGTTGAGCAGGAAGCAGGGGGCAAAGAGGAGCACCGTGCGCAGATAGACCGAGCACATGGGCAGGATGGCTCCCTCCGCCCCCAGCAGGCGGGCCAGCGGCACGGCCCACAGCAGACCGGCCAGCGCCAGCAGTCCGCCCAGCGTCCCGCCGCAGGCCAGGGCGCGGGAGAAGGCGCGGTCGGCCCGTACTCCGTCCCCCTGGGTGCGGCAGATGGCGTACCGGGTGGCCCCGCCGATGCCCAGCATCAGCCCCAGCCCGTTGATGAGGCCGAAGACCGAGATGGCCAGGTTGAGGGCCGCCAGCCCGTCGGTGCCCAGCCGGTGGGCCACAAACAGGGTGTCGGCCAGGATGTAGCCGGACAGGCCCAGCGCGCCCAGCACATTCAGGCTCACATACTGGAAAAAACTTCGCTTCACTCCGATCCCTCCTAAAAACGTCCCAGAGCGGCAAAAAACGTGCCTGGGCCGATTCCTTCTAAGACCTACGGAATCGGTTCAGGCACGTTTCACATTTATCCGGTGATAAACGGGAAGCCACAGGGCATTCATCTGTCGGATATTAAGATAGCAGAAAGACCGCCCCCTGTCAACCCCCCGGCTGTACCAGCTTTTTTTACCGTTTGTTATTGCTCTGTAACTTGTCCGGGAAAACCAGGGGAGCTATAATACAAATAGGAATCGAATGTTGAAGGGAGTGTGTACCATGAAGCGAATACTGGCGCTGGGCCTCTGTCTGGCCCTGCTGTGCCCCGCCGCCCGGGCGGCAGAGGAGGCGAAGGGGTGGAGCCGGAGCGAGCCGGGCGGAGATTATGTGACCCTCCGGGTGCCCTGCCCCCAGGGGGAGGCCCTGGACTGGTCGGAGCAGACCCTCCTCGCGGTGCGGTACGCCGACACGGGGGAGCCGGTGCCCCTCACCAGCGACTACCAGCGGGGCTGGCTCTTCGCCACCGTCCCGGCGGCGGAGGCGGAGCGGCCCCTGGAGGTCTTTCAGGGGGAGGCGCACCGCTTTCCCGACTGCATCACGGTCTGGAAGGGGCACGAGTACTACAACGACCCCAGCGGCGCAAAGGAGCTGTATCTCCGGGGGGTGATCCAGGGGGATCACGCGGGCAATCTGAACCCGGACGCCGCCCTGACGCGGGCGGAGGCCTTCGCCCTGATCTGCCGCCTGCTGTCCCTGGAGCCCGGCGGCGACCCCGGCTACGCCGATGCGGAGCCCGGCGACTGGTATTATGATACCGCCTCCGCCGCCCGGGCCGGCGGACTGGCGGCGGAGGACGCCTATTTCCACCCCGACCGGCTGGTGACCCGGGGAGAGCTCACCGTCATGGCTGCCCGGGCCATGGAGGCGGCGGGCTGGCTGACCATACCGGAGGGTGGAACGGCGGCGGAGCTGACTCTGGTCGATGCCGGGGAGATTCCGGACTGGGCTTTAGCGTCCTATCTGGCCTTTGATAAACAGGGCCTGGGCATCTTCACCCAGCGGTCCACCGGAGAGACCGACCCGGTCTACGGGGAGCCCGGAGTGGAGGAGCTGGCAGAGTGGGACAGGCCCGCTACCCGGGGCGAGGCGATCACCCTCCTGGACAACGCCCGTACCCGCCTGCCCTGGTACCCCGCCCAGACGGCCATCGACTGGGGCTTTGACGAGACCATGCCCGTCGTCGACGGCTCCACCTCCACCTACCCCTATACCAGGGCGGTGTACGGGGCGCTCTTCTGGAATTATGACAACCATCCGCAGTTCCCGGAGAGCCACTCCAAGAGCCATGAGTCCTACGAGCGGCTCATCAACGGGGAGGTGGACGCCCTCTTCGCCGCCACCCTGCCCTCGGAGGAGCTGAAGGCCCAGGCGGAGGCGGCGGGGGTGGAACTGGAGTACATTCCCATCGCCTATGACGCCATGGTGTTCTTCACCAACGCGGAGAACTCTGTCACCGGGCTGACCCAAAAGCAAATACAGGACATATATGTGTACGGGAAATATACGAATTGGAATCAGATAGGCGGCCCGGACGCGGAGCTGCTGCCCTACCGCCGCAACACCGACAGCGGCTCCCACGCCCTGATGGAGCAGTATTTCCTGGAGGGCGGAAAGCTCTCCCTCAGCCCCGATGTGCACAATGTCCTCACCTCCTATGCCATGTCCTCCGCCCTCACCGATGTGGCCGGGGCCATGACCACCGACCCCCTGGCTTACGCCATGGGCTATAGTGTGTACTATTATTATGTAAATAGCTATTGGCTCCTGGGCGACGCGGGCGGAGGGGAACTCAAGCTACTGGCGGTGGACGGGGTGCTCCCCTCGGATGAGACCATCGCCGACGGAAGCTACCCTCTGGCGGGCTATAACTATGCGGTGTTCCGCGCCGACGAGCCGGCGGATTCCCCCGCCCGGCGGCTGGCGGAGTTCATGGTGAGCGAGGCGGGCCAGACCTGCGTGGGCAGCGCGGGCTTCGGCCCTCTGTCCTCGGGCCCCCAGGCGGACTTCCAGCGGGAGCAGCCGAACCAGAGCGTGGACGCCGTCTTTCCCGCTGGGCCTGGCTATGTGGTTCTTTCCTGGGATGAGGCCCACACCACCCTCCGGGCCAGCGGTCTGGAGCGGAGCGGGACGGACGGCCGCTGGCATGAGCTGACCGCCAACGAGTGCCCCGCGCCGGAGCCGGGCAAACTCTCCGCCGCCCGGCTGGGCCCCGGGGGCGGCACCGTGATCTTCGGCGCGGTGGGCGGTGAGCAGGGGGACAGCCTCACCGTCCGCCTCACCTATGGAGGCGGGCAGAGCCTGACCCAGCGGGTCTATCCCGGCCAGACCTTCCACTTCCTGCTGGAGGGCAGCCCCGCGCTGGAGAAGCTGGAGCTGCTCCAGGGCGGACAGGTGCTGGACGGCTGTACCGGGCTTTCGCAGTGATATGTGAAGCCGCGGCGGAAGGGGCAAACACCGTGCGGGCTGGTCAAAAGACCGGCCCGCACGTTGTTATTGCTCCGCCAGCTGTTCCAGCAGCACCCGGTGTACCACCGCCGGGGCCGCCTGGCCTTTGAGCTGGCGCATGACCTGCCCCACCAGGAAGCCGAAGGCCTTCTCCTTGCCGGAGCGGTAGTCGGCCACCGATTTTTTATTGGCGGAGAGCACCTGCTCCACCACCCGGGCCACCAGGCCCGCGTCGGACACCTGGGCCAGACCGTGGGCGGCCACATACGCGTCCACGTCGCCGTCGGTCTCGAAGACCGCCTCGCACACCTTGACGGCGGTGTTGCGGTTGAGCCGCCCCTCCTTCACCAGCTGGATCAGCCGGGCCAGGGTGGAGGGCGTCAGGGCCATGTCCCCGGCCTCCAGGCCGTGGGCGGAGAGCTGGGCCAGCACCGGCCCCATGAGCCAGTTGGCCGCCTGCTTGGGCTCCGCCCCCAGGGCCACCGTCTCCTCGAAAAAGCGGGCCAGGGCCTTCTGGGAGGTGAGCGTCTCCGCGTCATAGGGGCTCAGGCCCCAGACGGCCTGATAGCGGGCCCGCTTGGCCGCCGCCAGCTCCGGCTGGCTGGCCCGCAGCGCCTGGATATAGGCCTCGCTCAGCTCCAGGGGTGGAAGATCCGGCTCGGGGAAGTAGCGGTAGTCCTGGGCGTCCTCCTTGGAGCGCATGGGATAGGAGGCGTCCTTGTTCTCGTCCCAGCGCCGGGTCTCCTGCACCACCCGGCCGCCCGCCTCCAGCCGTTCGATCTGCCGCCGGGCCTCATAGCCGATGGCCCGGCGGATGGCCTTGAAGGAGCTGAGGTTTTTCAGCTCGGTGCGGGTGCCCAGTGCGTCCGAACCCGCCGGGCGCACCGACAGGTTCACGTCGCACCGGAGGGAGCCCTCCTGCATCTTGCAGTCGGAGACGCCCAGGTATTGCAGGGTCTCCCGCAGCCACTCCAGGTAGGCGACCACCTCCTCCGCCGTGCGGAAGTCGGGCTCGGTGACAATCTCGATGAGAGGCACGCCGCAGCGGTTGTAGTCGATTTTGGTCTGCTCCGTCCAGGGGTCGTGGATCAGCTTGCCCGCGTCCTCCTCCATGTGCAGCTCGTGAATGCCCACGGTGCGGCCCCCCACCTCCACCGTCCCGTCCCGGCCGATGGGCAGATAGAGCTGGGAGATCTGGTAGGCCTTGGGCAGATCGGGGTAGAAGTAGTTTTTCCGGTCGAACCGGCTGTACCGGGTGACGGTGCAGCCCAGGGCCAGGGCGGCCCGGACGGCGTACTCCACCACCTTCCCGTTGAGCACGGGCAGCGCCCCCGGCATGCCGGTGCACACCGGGCAGCAGTGGGTGTTGGGCGCGCCGCCGAACGCGGTGGTGCAGGCGCAGAAGATTTTGCTTTTGGTGGCCAGCTCCACATGAGTCTCCAGGCCGATTACGGTTTCCCAGTTCACAGCGCGTCACCTCCTTTGGCGGCTGCAGGCGTGTCCGGATGGCGGCGGTGCCAGTCGGTCTCCTGCTGGTAGGCGTGGGCGGCGTCCAGCACCGCCAGATCCCCCAGGGCCGGGCCGATGAGCTGGGCGCCGATGGGCAGGCCGCCCCGGTCGAAGCCGCAGGGCATGGACAGGGCGGGCAGGCCCGCCAGGTTGGCGGGGACGGTGTAGATATCGCTCAGGTAAAGGCTCAGCGGGTCGGCCAGGCCCTCCCCCAGCCGGGGGGCGGTGGTGGGGGCCACCGGGGTGAGGAGCAGATCGTACCTCTGGAAGACCGCGTCAAAGGCGGCCTTCAGCCTGGCCCTGGCCTGGAGGGCCTTTTTGTAATAGGAGTCGTAGCAGTCCGCGGAGAGGACGAAGGTGCCCAGAAGAATCCGCTTCTTCACCTCCGGGCCGAAGCCCTCGGTGCGGGTTCTGCGGTACAGCTCCTCCAGACTGCCGCAGCCCTCCGCCCGCCAGCCGAATTTCACCCCGTCGAACCGGGCCAGGTTGGAGGAGGCCTCGGCGCAGGCCAGGATGTAGTAGGCGGGCACCGCGTAGTCCAGCAGGGGCAGGGAGCACTCCTCCACCACCGCCCCCCGCGCCCGGAGCACCCCGGCGGCGGCCCGGACGGCGGCGGCCACCTCCGGCTCCAGCGCGCCGCCGAAGCACTCGGCGGGCAGGCCGATGCGCCTGCCCCGCACGTCGCCGGTGAGGGCGCAGAGCAGTCCCCCGGTGGGGAGCTCCAGACTGGTGGCGTCCCGGGGATCCCGCCCACGGAGGAGCTCCAGCACCGCCGCGCAGTCGGCGGCGGAGCGGGCGATGGGGCCGAGCTGATCCAGGGAGGAGGCGTAGGCGACCAGGCCGTACCGGGACACGGAGCCGTAGGTGGGCTTCATGCCGGTGACGCCGCAGTGGGCGGCGGGCTGGCGGATGGAGCCTCCGGTGTCCGAGCCGATGGCGTACCACACCTCCCCGACCGCTACCGCGGCGGCCGCCCCGCCGGAGGAGCCGCCGGGGGAGCGGGTGAGATCCCAGGGGTTTTTCGCCGGGCCGTAATAGGAGGTCTCACAGGTGGAGCCCATGGCGAACTCGTCCAGGTTCAGCTTGCCCATGGACACCGCCCCGGCGGCGGTCAGGCGCTCCACGGCGGTGGCGTCGTAGCAGGGGGTGAAGTCCCCCAGAATTTTGGAGGCGCAGGTGGTGCGCATTCCCCTGGTGCAGAGGTTGTCCTTGTAGGCCATGGGCACCCCGGCCAGGGGGGAGGCGGACAGTGTGGGTGCGGGGGCGGGCGAATCCGCCACGGTGATAAAGGCGTTGTTGCCCGGCTGGCAGGCGGCAATCCGCCCGGCGGCGGCGGCAATGGCCTCGGCCTGGGTGACGGCTCCGGCCCGGAGCTGCCCGGCCAGCTCCAGGGCAGTCAGTTCATACAGCTCCATATTCCACCTCACTCCACGGCCTTGGGGACGAGAAAGCTCTCCCCGTCGGCGGCCGGGGCCCCGGCCAGCAGGGACGCCCGGTCGGCGGAGGGGGCGGTTTCATCGGGGCGCAGGACGTTTTTCAGCGGGAAAACGTGGCTCAGCGGCTCCGCGCCGGCGGTGTCCAGGCCGTCCAGCACCGCCATGTAGTCCAGAATCCGCTCCAGCTCCCGGGCGATCTCCTCCTTCTCCCCGCCGGGGAGGGAGAGGCGGGCCAGATCGGACAGATGGTCGATCCGCGCTTCGGTAATATTCATGGGAAGGGTTCCTCCTTTTCTTCGCTGTCTGGGGGGCGAACCGCGCCCGCCCCCGCTCCTTATGGCTCAAGCCTGGTCCGGTCCCGGGGAAACAGGCTGGCCCGGCGGATGTTGTCCAGGCCGCAGAGCTGCATGGTCAGCCGCTCCAGGCCGATGCCCAGGCCGCCGTGGGGCGGCGCGCCGTGCTTGTGGAACAGCAGGTAGCCCGAAAAATCCTCCGGCTCCATGCCCCGCGCCTTTAACTTTTCCACCTGCTGGCCGTAATTGTGGATACGCTGGCCGCCGGTGGTGATCTCCATCCCCCGGAAGAGCAGATCGAAGGAGAGGGTGTACCGGGGGTCTTCCGGATCGTCCATGGTGTAGAAGGGACGCTTCCTGCCGGGGTAGTGGGTGACGAACACGAAGTCGCTGCCCCACACCTCCTTGGCGTACCGGCCGATGTGCTGCTCCTCCTCCGGCTCCAGATCGTAGGGCTCCCGGATGGCATAGCCGTAGGCCTCCGCCGCCAGGCGCTTGGCCTCGTCAAAGCGGACGGCGGGTATGTGCTCCGCATCGGGCAGCTCCGCACCCAGCAGGGCCAGCTCTCCGGCGTATTCCTGCCGGAGCAGGGCCACAAGGCGGCGCAGAAAGCCCTGCTCCAGCGCCATCAGGTCGGTAAAGGAGTGGAGAAAGCCCATCTCCAGATCCAGGGAGGTATATTCGTTCAGGTGCCGCTGGGTGGCGTGCTTCTCCGCCCGGAACACCGGGCCGATCTCATACACCCGCTCAAACACCCCCACCATGGCCTGCTTGTAGAGCTGGGGGGACTGGGCCAGCACAGCTTTCCGGCCGAAATAGTCCAGCCGGAACTGGCTGGAGCCTCCCTCGGCCCCGGCCCGGCCCAGCTTGGGGGTGTGGATCTCGGTAAAGCCCTCCCCCTGGAGAAACTCCCGGAAGGCCCGGCAGACGGCCGCCTGGATGCGGAACACCGCCCGGGCGCGGGGGGCGCGGAGGGTCACTGGGCGGAGGGAGAGCTCCGTGTCCAGGCTGACGGAACTCTTTTTGGACAGGGGCACCGGCGGGGGCGCGGCGGGCCAGGAGAGCACCGTGCACCGGGCCTCCGCCAGCTCCGCCCCGCCGGGCGCCCGGGGCTCGGGCCGGAGCACGCCGGAGACAGAGACGGCGCACTCCTCGCGCACCCCCTCGGGACGCCGGGGACAGACGCACTGGACCAGCCCCTCCCGGGTGCGCAGGGTGAGGAAGGTGACCCCGCCCAGATCCCGCAGGGCGTGCACCATCCCGTGCAGGGTGACGGCCCGGTTATTCCGGCCCACCACCGCCGCGTCGAATTTCGTTGCCAGAACTTCCATGCCAATCACACCTTTCTGCAAAAAAGAATAAAAAAATCCCGAAGCCGGTTTTCCAGCTTCGGGACGGAACAAACTCCGCGGTACCACCCAAAATTGCGCCGTCGTGTGCAACGGACGCCACTCGGAACCCTTAACGCGGGTGGGACGGGCGCGCCTACCCCCTGAGGCCAGGGCTCGGGACGCCGGCTCAAACGTGTTGCGCCATCCCATCCTGCCGGACCGGGCTCTCAGTCGGTGACCCGGATTCTCTGTCGGCCCTCACGGGGGGCGGTCGTTCTCTCTGCCTTTGTTGAGCGTAGTATACGCAGTTTGAAGGCAAAAGTCAAGCACAAAATTTTTTTGCACCGGGGGCGCGGGTGTGGTACAATGTCGAAAACCACACACTGAGGTGAGAGACTATGAAGGATTGGGACGCCCTCTATGAGGAGTGCATCCACTGTCAGAAGTGCGGCCTGGCGGAGACCCGGACCAACGTGGTGTTCGGCGAGGGAGCCAGGGACGCGGAGGTCATGTTCATCGGGGAGGGCCCCGGCGAGCAGGAGGACCGCACCGGCCGGCCCTTTGTGGGCCGGGCGGGCCAGCTGCTGGACGATATGCTGGCCATGATCGACCTGAAGCGGGAGAAGGTGTTCATCGGCAACATGGTCAAGTGCCGCCCGCCCCAGAACCGGGATCCCCTGAACATCGAGCAGGAGGCCTGTATCGGCTATCTGCGCAACCAGGTGGCTCTGCTCAAGCCGAAGATCATCGTCTGCCTGGGGCGCATCGCCGCTATGAAGCTCATCAAGGAGGACTTCAAAATCACCCGTGAGCATGGCCAGTGGATCGAAAAGGCCGGGGTGTGGATGATGGCCATGTACCACCCCTCCGCCCTGCTGCGGGATCCCCGCAAGCGGCCGGAGAGCTTTGAGGACTTGAAGAGCCTCCAGGCCAAAATCCGGGAGACCTGCACCCACACGTACTAAAAAAGGACGGGCCTGCCTGGCAGGCCCGTCCTTTTATTGAGCACCGGCCGCGGCGGCCTCTACAGCGACCGTGCTCAGCCCGTGCTCAGAGGAGAGAGAGAAGCTGTATCCGTCCCGCTCCCAAAGGGCGAGCGATACCGTCCCGTCCGCTCCCTTGCAGGTGACGGACACGCCGCCGGCCTCCACGCTCCAGGTGTCGGGATAGGCGTTGTAGTCGCCGCTCACGTCCCCGCCGCCGGGGCCGACCCGGTAGAGAAGGGTGTCGCCGCCGCCGGTGAAGCGCACCTCGGCCAGGGAGCCGGGGATGGCCTGGTACAGCGCAGGCGTATACCCCTCGGGGAGCGCGGGCAGGGGCACGGGATATCCGGCGGCCTGCTCCAGCTCCGCCAGGGAGGCGCATGCCTGCCACGGGTTCGGAAGCTGCACGCCGTCCGCGGGCTGCTGGGTCGTCAGCTCCACGCCGCCGTCCGCGGCGGTGACGGCCTCCTCCGGATTGCCCATGAGCACCACGAACAGCTCCAGGGGGGCGTAGGTGACGCCGTCCACGGCATAGGGGGCGGCAGCCAGGGCGAAGGGGGCGGTCATGCCCACCATGCCTTCCAGGCTGGTGACGGCCTGATAGGAGTTCACGCCCAGGGTGAGGGTGGCGTGCATGGAGCCGCTGTCCAGCGTGACGGTCCCGTCCTCCGGATGCCACTCCACGGTGTACCCCAGGTACTCGGCCAGACGGCGGACGGGGACGAGATAGCCGCCGTTTTGCTCCTCCACGGTGATTCCGGTCGCTTCGCCGTTGACGGTGAGGGGGGGCCGGTCGCCCTCCGCGGCCCATGCCGCGCCGCCCAGGGCGGTGAGGGTCAGGGAGGCGGCGGTAAGGCCGGCCAGCAGTCTGCTGGAACGCTTCATAACAATCATCCTTTCTGCTTTTCAGGCGAGCGGCCTTCCGGTCCGCTCCACCCTGTAAACAAACGAGGGCGGGCGGACGCTGCAAAAAAAGAAATTTTTTTTGCAGCGGTTGAGCCCCGCCGTTTGTATGCTAGATGGAAGGAAAGGGGGAACACTCTGTGGAACAACTGCTGCGCCGCGGCCCGTCCGGGCCGCTGGCCCGGCTGCGGGCGCTGCTGGCCGGGGAGGCAGGAGCGGAGCCGGCCTGCCTGCAGCCCGATGGGGCGCGGGCGCTGCGGCGGCACGGGGACGCGGTGCTGCGGCTGGCCTGCGCCTACCTCCACCAGCGCGCGGAGGCGGAGGACGTGCTTCAGGACGCCCTGCTGCAATACCTCCAGAAGGCGCCGGCCTTTGCCGACGAGGCCCATGAGCGGGCCTGGCTGCTACGGGTGGCCGCCAACCTGTGCAAGAACCGGCTGAGCTACTGGCGGCGGCACCCCCAGGAGGAGCTGTCCGAGCTGCTCCCCGGCCGGGAGGAGCCGCAGCTCGCCGCGGTGTGGGACGCGGTGGGCGCCCTGCCCGCCCGCTACCGGGGGGTGGTTCACCTGTACTACTACGAGGGCTACAGCACGGTGGAGATCGCCCGGCTGCTGGGGAAGAAGGAGGCCACGATCCGCTCCCTGCTCACCCGGGCCAGGGCCCGGCTGCGGGAGCTGCTGAAGGAGGGGTATGACTTTGAGGAATAGGAGGAGCGCGTACGGCGCGCTGATGGATGCCGTGGTGGTCACACCGGAGCTGGAGCAGCGGCTGCTGGAAGCGGTGACCCGCCGGGCCAACCGGCGGCCCGCTGTCCCGGCATGGCGGTGGCTCCGTCTGGCGGCCCTCGCCTCGGCAGTCTGCTGCGTCGTCCTGATGGTGTGGTCGTCCTATGGAGTGCCGCCGGTGACGACCACGCCGCCGGCGGTGGTACAGGGCGGATACGGCCCTGTGGTGTATGACGATCTCCAGGCCCTGACGGCGGCCCTGTCCTACCCTCTGCGGATACCGGCGGCCCTGCCGGAGGGCTATGAACTGAGCCTGGTCCAGAGCCTGCCCGGAGAGCTGGCGGAGCTGCGCTGGTCGGACGGAACGGATACCCTGTGCTACCGGATGGCCCCGGGCGCAGGGGATATCAGCGGCGACTATAACGCCTATGAGGCGGAGTGGACGCAGACCGTGGGGGCGGTGCCGGTGGACTGCCGGGGGGACGGCGGCCGGATCGCGGCGGCGGTGTGGTCGGCGGAGGGGTTCAGCTACTCCGTCACCTCCGATGCGGGCCTCACCCCGGAGGCCTTGGCCGCCCTGGTGGAGAGCGTCGGCCCCGTGTAAAACAGAAGTGAGGCGGAATTCCGCCTCACTTTTGTTTTGTGGTCACCCGCTTGATGACCTTCAAACGGGCAAACTCCTCCCGCTCCTTCTCCTCCAGGGCGTCGGTGATGAAACGGATGGTGCCGTCCAGGCCGGGAATGACAATGTTCTGTAAAGCGTTGGCCCGCTTCTGGGTCTTTTTGATGGCGTCGGCCAGGCGGTAGATAGAGGTCTCCACCTCCGCCAGTCGGCGGGTCAGCTCCTTGACCCTGTAGAACTTGAGGTAGCACTCATCCAGCTCGGAACAGGTATCCCCCATGCCGTACTCCGGCCGGGGCGGGGGGGACTGGCCGGGGATGCGGGGCAGCTCCACCCCCATAACGGAGCGGTAGCGCAGGGTCAGGGAGTCGTCCACATCCACCGCCTCCGCGATGCGGTCGCAGATGCCCAGGCGGATGTTGGCCGCCTGGAGGGCGGTGTACGCCTCGGTAAAGACGGCGTCGATCTGTCCCTGCAACTCCTTGGCGGTGTCCATCATGCCCATAAGCTCCCGGATGAGGATGTTGCGCTTGCGGTCCATCAGCTCGTAGCCCGTCCGGGCCAGCGTCCGGGAGCGCTTGGCGGCGATCAGGTTGCCCTTGGTGGGCAGCAGGTTGGCCATGGCGGTTCAGCTCCTTTCTGGGCTACGACTGCTTCCGCTCAAAGAGCTCCTTCCACGCCCCCTCCACATAGTGGGCCTCGATGGTCTTGGCGTCCACCCGGTCCAGCTCGCCCCTGGGCAGCATGGTCAGCAGCTTCCACCCCAGGTCCAGCGTCTCCGCAATGGTGCGGTTTTCCACCAGGCTCTGGTGGACAAACTTGCGCTCGAAGGCGTCGCCGAAGGCCAGATACTGCTTGTCCAGCTCGCTCAGCTCGTCCTCGCCGATGACGCTGGCCAGGCTGCGGGCGTCCTGCACCTTGGAGTAGGAGGCAAAGAGCTGGTTGGATACGTCGTAGTGATCCTCCCGGGTGAAGCCCTTGCCCACGCCGTCCTTCATCAGGCGGGACAGGGAGGGGAGAATGGCGATGGGGGGATAGATGCCCTTCTGATCCAGCTCCCGGTCCAGCACGATCTGCCCCTCGGTGATGTAGCCGGTGAGGTCGGGGATGGGGTGGGTGATGTCGTCGTTGGGCATGGTGAGCACCGGCACCTGAGTCACCGAGCCGGTGCGGCCGTGGATCATGCCCGCCCGCTCGTAGAGGGAGGCCAGATCCGAGTAGAGGTAGGCGGGGAAGCCCTTGCGGGAGGGGATTTCCCCCTTGGAGGAGGAGAACTCGCGCAGGGCCTCGCAGTAGGAGGTCATGTCGGTGAGCACCACCAGCACGTGGTAGCCGTGCTCAAAGGCCAGGAACTCCGCCGCCGTCAGGGCGCAGCGGGGGGTGAGGATGCGCTCGATGATGGGGTCGGAGGCCAGGTTGAGGAACATGACCACCCGGCTCAGGGCGCCGGCCTCCTCGAAGGAGCGGCGGAAGAACTCGGCGGTGTCGTTCTTCACGCCCATGGCCGCAAAGACGATGGCAAATTCCCCGTCCTGGTTGGGTACCCTGGCCTGCCGCACGAGCTGGGCGGCCAGCTCGTTGTGCTTCATGCCGGAGCCGGAGAAGATGGGCAGCTTCTGCCCCCGGATGAGGGTGGCGCAGCCGTCGATGGCGGATATGCCGGTGTAGATGCAGCTTCGAGGGTACTTGCGGGAGACGGGGTTGATGGCGGAGCCGTTGATGTTGCGCCGCTCCTCCGGGTAGATCTCGCCCAGGGCGTCGATGGGGCAGCCCGCGCCGTCGAACACCCGGCCCAGCATCTCCTTGGACAGGGCGATATCCATGCTCTTGCCGGTGAAGTGGGTGGAGGCGTTCTCCAGAGAGATGCCCCGGGTGCCCTCAAATACCTGGAGAACCACCCGGTCGCCGTCAATGAGGATGACGCGGCCATAGCGGCGCTCCCCGTTCTCCAGAGTGACCTCCGCCATCTCGTCGTAGGCCACGTTCTTGACCCCCTCCAGGGCGATGAGGGAGCCGGACAGCTCCGAAAGGCCGATGTATTCCAGTCTCATGTCAGTGTTTCACCTCTATCTCCAACCTCAACGGTTGGCCTCGTTGACCTGCCGCAGGGCGTCCTCAATGGCGGCGTCATACTCCGCAAACTTCTCCTGGCCGTCGTTGGGCACCTCGTACTTCATCTTGGCCAGAGACTCGAAGATGCCGGTCTCCTTGAGCTGGGACAGGGGGATGGCCCGGGAGACGATGTCCTTGGCCCCGTGGTAGAGCTTGAGCATCAGCTCCATCATGCGCAGTTGCTTGCCCAGGGGCACATAGGTGTCGATGGCGTGGTAGGCGTTCTGCTGGAGAAAGCCCACCCGGAAGAGCTTGGCGGTCTCGATGATGAGCTTCTGATCCTCGGGCAGGATGTCCGCGCCGATGAGCTTTACGATCTCCATCAGCTCCGACTCCTTTTGGAGCAGGTGCGCCATCTGGTGGCGGCAGGTGACGAACTCCGGCCCCACATGCTCGTCATACCAGGGCTTGAGATCGTCGGCGTACTCCGAGTAGGAGGTCAGCCAGTTGATGGAGGGGAAGTGGCGGGCGTAGGCCAGGGCGCGATCCAGGCCCCAGAAGGTGCGCACATAGCGCTTGGTATTCTGGGTGACCGGCTCGGAGAAGTCGCCGCCCTGAGGGGAGACGGCGCCGATGACGGTGACGCTCCCCTCCTTCCCCTCCAGGGTCTTCACATAGCCCGCCCGCTCGTAGAACTCGGCCAGCCGGGAGGCCAGGTAGGCGGGGAAGCCCTCCTCGGCGGGCATCTCCTCCAGCCGGCCGGAGATCTCCCGCAGGGCCTCCGCCCAGCGGGAGGTGGAGTCGGCCATGAGGGCCACGTGGTAGCCCATATCCCGGTAGTACTCGGCGATGGTCATGCCGGTGTAGACCGACGCCTCGCGGGCGGCCACCGGCATGTTGGAGGTGTTGGCGATGAGGATGGTGCGGTTCATCAGGGGTTGCTGGCTCTTGGGATCCAGCAGCTCGGAGAACTCCTCCAGGGCCTGGGTCATCTCATTGCCGCGCTCGCCGCAGCCCAGGTAGACGATGATGTCCGCGTCCGACCACTTGGCCAACTGGTGCTGGGTCATGGTCTTGCCCGCGCCGAAGGGGCCGGGGATGGCGGCGGCGCCCCCCTTTCCGATGGGGAAAAGGGTGTCGATGATCCGCTGCCCGGTGACCAGAGGCCGGTCGATGGGCAGCCGCTGGGCGATGGGGCGGGGGGTGCGGATGGGCCACCGCTGGGCCAGGGACAGGGAGTGCACCCTCCCGTGGTCGTCGGTGAGCTCCACCAGAGTGTCGCTGACCCGGTAGGCCCCGGCGGGCGCCACCTTGGTCACCCGGCCGGACACCCCGGCGGGCACCAGACAGCGGTGGACGATGAGGGGGGTCTCCGGGCAGGAGGCATAGAGTGCGCCGGGGGCGAGAACGTCGCCTGCCTTTACATGGAGGGTGACATCCCACGTCTTCTCCTGGTCCAGGGAGGGGATGTTCAGCCCACGGCCGATGAAGGGGCCGCTCTCCGCCTCAATGACCTTGAGGGGGCGGGCAATGCCGTCGAAGATGTTGGTCAGCATGCCGGGGCCCAGGGTGATGGCCATGGGGGCCCCCTGGCTCACCACCGGCTGGCCGGGCTTGAGGCCGGCAGTGTCCTCGTAGACCTGGACGGTGGTGGCCGAGCGGTCCACACTGACCACCTCGCCGATCAGGCCCTCCTCGCCCACGCTGACCATATCCATCATGGCCAGGCCCTTGCCGCCGGTCACCTTGACGACCGGGCCGTTGATGCCGTGGATGGTATAGTGCGTTTGATTCATTGGAAGTACCATCCTTTCTTATTCGTCGGAGAGCGACAGGCCGAAGAGCTCGGCAAAGTGGCCGGACAACTCGCCGGCTGCGCTGTCAAAGGAGGAGTCCACCCGCAGGCCCAGATCGGGGGACTCGGCGATCAGGCCGCCCAGGCGAAAGTCCCCCTCCCGGAAGGTCAGGCGGATCTGGGGCGCGGAGGCGGCCAGGGCCTCCCGAAAGCTCAGATCGTCGCCCCGCAGGGTGACCAGCACCTCCTCCGCGCCGGAGAGCTGCTCCAGCGCCTCGGCCAGCAGGGCAGTGAGCCGCTGGCCATAGGCGGGAGTGCGGGTGAAGGCGGCGATTTTGGCCCGCACCAGGGCGAAGACCTCCTGGGCCATCTCGGTGCGGCGCAGGTAGAGGGCCCGCTTGTTCTCCAGCATATGGCGGGACACGCCCCGCCCGGCCTCCGACTGGATGCGGGCCACCTCCCCGTGGATGTATTCGTAGGCCTCCTTCAGCGCCGCGTCCTCTGCTTCCTGAAAGCGGAGCTCCCGGCGGCGCTTGACCTCCGCGAGGGCGCGCTTGCTCTCGTCGGCGGCTTCCGCCAGGATTTTGGCGGTGAAGCGGTCCAGCTTTTGATTCATATCAGGCATAGTTAACCTCCTCACGGAGCTGGTCAGAGCTTGACTCCAATGGCCTCCCGGATGTAGCGGGTGATGGAGTCGGGGGCGCGGCCGGCGCTGTGCCGGTCGGGGATCTCCACCACCAGGGGCCGCTGGGCGGTGAGCTTCAGCGGGGCGATGAGATCCTGGCACAGGGCGGCCAGCTTTTCGGTGATGAGCAGCACGGCGATGTCGGGATCGGCGGCGGCGGTCTGGATGGCGGCGCGCACCAGGGGCTCCTCCCGCACCACGACCCCTTCGATGCCAGCCAGGCGCAGCCCCACCTGGGTATCCGTGCTGTCGGTGATGACGAAGTATTTCATAAGTTGCCTCTCAGCGTTTCGCCCGCTCTGCGGGCGAAATCAAAATCCGTGCGGAGCAGGACACACCCCAAGGTGCCTTCTCTTGCCCCTCGGGGCAATTCACCTTGTGTGCCTGCGCAGCACACCGTTACCTCTGGACGGATTACACGAAGAGCAGCAGCAGCGCCACGATCAGGCCGTACAGCGCCACACCCTCGGCCAGGCCAACGAAGATGAGGGCCTTACCGAAGGCCTTGTCGTTCTCGGAGATGGCGCCCAGGGCGGCAGACGCGGAGGAGGCCACGGCGATGCCGCCGCCGATGCCGCTCAGGCCCACGGCCAGGGCAGCGCCTACGTACTTGAGGCCCTCGGCGATACCGCCAGCCGCCGCGGCGGCCTCAGGCGTGCCGGCGGCGGAGGCGCTGCCGCCGATGCCCACCACGCTGGCCAATACCAGGAAGGCGAAGAAGGAGGCGATGTTGGCTCCAAGGGCCCGCTTGGCCCTGCGTCCGGTGTACTTGCGGATGCCGATGAGGAACAGGGGGGAGAAAACCGCGAAGGCGGCAAAGAACAGGACAATGAATTTCAGCATGGTGACTACCTCCTCAGGATTACCCGTTTGTGCGGGCAGCATAGTCGATTTTTTTCGGGACAAAGGGGATGCCGCCGTCGTCGTAGAAGCGGCCGAAGAGCTCGTAGAACTCCAGACGGAGCACCTGGATGCCCACCAGAAGGCCCTCGAAGCCCATGACGAAGGCGTTGCCCAGCACCAGGATCAGGATGCCCGCCGGGCCGCCCACCCCGCCGGCCAGGCCGGCCAGCATGTGGACCACCAGCATCAGGCCCACGTGGGTGATGGCATAGGCGCCCACGCGCATGAAGGACAGGGTGTTGGTCAGGTAGCTGAGCAGGGTCTCGAACAGCTCGAAGAAGCCGGTGCCCAGCACCTCGCCCACTGAAAATTCCCTCCAGTGGGGGTCCTTGGCCAGCAGATGGGACAGCGGCTCCCGCAGGAGCATGAGCACCAGGGGGAGGATCAGCACGGGCAGCACATAGGCGGGGGTGAACAGGTTCACGCCGAAGGCCAGGGTGGACACGGCCGCGGTGAGCAGTCCGGCGTAAAACACGATGCCCGCCGCGCCGTTGGGCCCGAAGAGGATTTTTTCATAGTTTTTCTGGCGGATGCCGTTGAGGATGTTGATGACCATCACCAGCAGCAGCATAAATACGCCCAGACAGATGGACAGGACCAGCAGCAGCAGGACATTGCTCACCACGCCCAGGCCCGCAAAGGTAGTCTCCTCCATGATTTTAAAACCGGGGAGAATGTCCTCAAAGCCGAACACCGACCCGTAGACGCAGCCGAACAGCGCGCCGGACAGGCCGCAGCAGGTGATGATGCCGCCCAGCCACATGCCCTTCCACCTGGCCAGTACAAGGCCAATGAGGGCCAGACAGAGCCCCTGCCCCAGATCGCCGAACATGATGCCGAATAACAGGCAGTAGGTCAGGGCCATGAACAGGGAGGGGTCCTTCTCGTTGTAGGCGGGCAGGCCATACATCTCCAGGAAGGGCTGGAACACCCGGCCCAGGAAGCAGGTTTTCAGCTTGGTGGGGGGCTTGGCGTGGCGTACGTCATCGGCGGTATCGGCCACGCAGGACAGGTTGGGGAACCGGGCGAGCGTTTCCTCGATTTCCGGCACCGCCGCCGCCGGTACCCAGCCGGTGAGGTAAAAGGTGCCCTTGCTGCGACAGGCGTACTGGCGCAGCCCGCAGCACTCGCTGTGGTAGCGCAGGTAGGAGTAGCTGGATAGAATATGCTCCCGCTCCTGCCGGCGCAGCTCCTCCAGCTCCTGCCCCACCTGGGCCACCGCCGCCTGGGCGGCCTCCACCTGGGCGTTGAGCTCTGCCGTGGCGTTGTCCACCGTCCCGCCGGGCGGGTCCTCCAGACGAATGCGTACAAAGTGCAGGGAATTGAACAGGGAGTCCACCTTGTGGTGGGCCTCCTTGGTGGTGAAGTAGACCCCATATACCCGCCGGGCGCCCAGGGTGGTGGGGACGAAAAAGATGTCCTCCTCCTCGTTGAGGGCCTCCCGGAAGCCGTCGTAGGTCTCCCGGGGCAGGTAGCCGTATCGGAACCGGGCGTGATCCAGGCCCCAAAGCTCGTCCAGGCTGACGTTGAGTCCCCGGAGGTTCTGGAGTTGGTCCACCATGCTGCGGGCCTCGTCGGCCTTGTGCTCCAGCTCCTCCCTCCGCCGGTGCAGGGCGGCGATGCGCCCGGAGAGGGAATCGAAATAGGAAGCGAAATCCTCCAAGGGGGACGCGGGATCGAAGGGGGCATAGCCCAGGGGGATGCCCGCCTCATCGGCCACCTCCACCGAGCGGTGGAGGAGTGCGCTGTAGGGGTTTTCCAGCTCCAGGGGCCGCAGGCCCTTCACGCTCCGCATGAGCTGCAGGGCGTTTTCCGGGTGGAACTCCTGGTCGATGACGCAGGCGCGCACCACATCGTCAAACCGCTCCAGCGGCCCGGCGATGGTGAGCAGCTTCATCGGGACAACGGACATTGCGGTAGCTCCTTCCTTGACATGGGCTTGGGGGGCTTATTGGCCCACCAGATCTGCGAGTTCTGCGCGGTAAGGGACGCCGTATTTCACCGACTCGATCACGTTAATCAGCACACTCAGCTCCAGCTCCTTGAGCTCCAGGTACGCCACGGCGGTGTAAATGGAGGGGGGCACGGCGGCGAGCTGACGCTTGTTGAAGCGGCAGATGGCCCGCTGGTAGTACTCCTCCACCGCGCCCACCGCCACGCCGTCGAAGCAGTCCCGGTAGGGGGAGTCCCGCAGCAGGGCGAAGACGTCGTCCACGCCGGGGGCGGCGCAGAGGGCGCGGGTGAAGTCGGGGTTGAGGCGGTAGTGAAAGGGGAAGAGAACGCGCAGATAGGTCTCCGGCTCCGTCTGGGGGAAGTAGGTTTTGAGGCGGAGCACATGGATGATGTTGAGCAGGTCGATCTGTTCCCCCAGGGCGCGGAGAAGTACCTTCTGGGTGCGGCCGGTATACTGCCGGTGGACGATGCGGTAGAGGTGGGAGAAGTAGGCGGTGCGCAGGGCGGCCTCCGCCAGGGTGAAGTCGGGCAGCGCGCCGTCCCGGCTTGGGCGCAGGTGCCGGAGCACGGGCGCGTAGATGGTGTCGCGGGCGGCGTCCAGGAGCTGGTCGTAGCTGGTGCAGGAGGCCAGGGCCCCCTCGTCCAGCCGCAGGCGGAGGGGCACCGCAGACGTGGGGGGAGGCTCCTTGGCGTAGCGGCCGGTCTTGAGCCGGCGCAGGGCGGCCAGGAGGGCGCTCCGCTCCGCAGCCCGGAGCTGGAACTGCATCAGGGGCTTGTCCTCCCGGGGGACGTAATAGGACAGGCTCCGGTACTCCAGCCGCAGCTCGTCCCGCAGAGCGCCCTCCATCTCCACCCGGCCCACGTAGGACCAGGCACCGGGGGGGACCAGGGACAGGGCGCGGCTCCAGCCCGGGTGCTGCCGCAGGGCCTCCAGCAGTTCGGCCTCATTTTTCAGCCCGGCCAGCCGGGCAAAGTCGTCCGCCCGCAGGCGCTTGCCGTAGAGGGCGCGGATCTTGGCGGACAGCGCGCCGTAGGTCATCTCCGCGTTTTTCACGGCTGCACGCCCACGATCAGGGAGAACAGGGTGTCCACCCAGCGCTCCTTGTTTTTCTCATAGGACGCCTCCACCGCGCGCATGGTCTGCTCCAGCTTTCGGTCCAGCCGGTCCAGCGCCTCCTCGGCGGCGGCCTCCTCAGTCTGCTGCACCTGCTCCAGCCGCTGCCGGGCCCGCGCCAGATAGCTCTCGCGCATAGCGGAGATCTCCTGCTCCAGGCCGGCCTGGAGCTGCTGCCGCCTGGCACGGGACTCCTCCGCCAGCACCTTGGCGCCCTGTTCGGCGGCCATGATCTGGCTGACCATCTCGGCGTAGTCCATCGTAACACCTCCGTCGTTGTTTGAAGTGAAAAGGGATTTGTACGTCACCGTTTATCATACCATATTGAGAGATGGATTTCTACAAGAAAATGGCAGGGATAAATAAAATATTTCATCATACCGCACAAAGCGGCGAATGCCGCGCGAGGGAGCTTGAATGCGCTATTGTAATCCTGGGAGGGGGCGTATATAATAAGAGTTTATAAAGCTGTCCCGCGGCTTGCGCGGGCTCAAATGCAGATGGGAGGAAGTATTATGGCAAAGCTGCTCCGGCTTCTGGAACAAGACTGCACGCTGACCCATGAACAGCTTGCATCCATGACGGATATGACCGTGGCGGACGTGAAGGCCGCCATTCAGCGCTATGAGGCGGACAAGACCATCCTGGGCTATCAGGCCATCGTGGACTGGGACCGCACCGACCGGGAGGCGGTCACCGCCCTCATTGAGGTGAAGGTGACGCCCCAGCGGGGCGACGGCTTTGACCGGGTGGCCGAGCGCATCTACCAGTACGACGAGGTGGAGAGCGTCTATCTGATGAGCGGCGCCTTTGATCTCACCGTCATTATCTCGGGCCGCACGCTGAAAGAGGTGGCCCAGTTTGTGGGGGAGCGCCTGTCCACCCTGGAGGACGTGACGGGCACCGCCACCCATTTTATCCTGCACAAGTACAAGGAGAAGCACCTGATCTTTGAAAAGCAGGAGCAGCAGGAGAAGGAGTGGATCTTTTCATGAATTACGATGAAATACTCTGCCGGCGCATCCAGGAGGTCAAACCCTCCGGCATCCGGCGCTTTTTCGATATCCTGGAGGAGATGAAGGATGCCATCTCTCTGGGCGTGGGGGAGCCCGATTTCGTCACCCCCTGGCACATCCGGGACGCGGGCATCTACTCTCTGGAGAAGGGCTTCACCAAGTACACCTCCAACGCCGGCATGGCGGAGCTGCGCCGGGAGATCGCGGCCTACCTGAACCGCCGCTTCGGCCTGCAATACGACTTCGCCCATCAGATTGTGGTCACAGTGGGCGGCAGCGAGGCCATCGACCTGGCCCTGCGGTGCATCCTCAACCCCGGCGATGAGGTGATCATCCCCGTGCCCTCCTTTGTGTGCTACGGGCCCCTGACGTCCATGGCCGGGGGTACGCCGGTGTACGTGGAGCTGAAGGCGGAGAACGAGTTCCGCCTCACCGCCGCGCAGCTCCGCGCCGCCCTCACCCCCCGCACCAAGGCCGTGGTGCTTCCCTTCCCCTCCAATCCCACCGGCGGTATTCTGGAGCGGGCCGATCTGGAGGAGCTGGCCGGGGTGCTGAAGGACACCAACGCCATGGTTCTCTCCGACGAGATCTACGCCGAGCTGACCTATGGCCAGAAGCACGTGTCGCCCGCCAACCTGCCGGAGCTGTACGACCGCACCATCGTGGTCAACGGCTTCTCCAAGAGCCACGCCATGACCGGCTGGCGCATGGGCTACGTCTGTGGCCCCGCGCCCATTCTCCAGCAGATGCTCAAGCTCCACCAGTTCGGTATCATGTCCGCCCCCACCACCAGCCAGTACGCCGCCATTGAGGCCATGCGCAACGGTGACGTGGACATTGAGAAGATGCGGGACGAGTACGACGGCCGCCGCCGCTATCTGGTGGAGGGCCTGCGCCGCATCGGCCTGCCCTGCTTTGAGCCCAAGGGCGCCTTTTACGTGTTTCCCGACATCCGGGGCACCGGCCTGACCTCCGACGAATTCTGCGAGCGGTTTCTGATGGAGGAGAAGGTGGCCGTCATTTCCGGCGCCGCCTTCGGCCCCGGCGGCGAGGGCTTCATCCGCTGCTGCTACGCCACCAGCATGAAGGACATCGCCGAGGCCCTGACCCGCATGGACAACTTCCTGACCAACCTGCGCAAGAAGCAGGCCCGGGAGGGCTGAGCTTCCATCCACCCCCATTCTGAGAGGAGGCAGCATATGTACATCACCTGTCTGGACATGGAGGGCGTGCTGGTCCCCGAGATCTGGATTGCCTTCGCCGAGGCCAGCGGCATCCCCGCCCTCAAGCGCACCACCCGGGACGAGCCCGATTACCACAAGCTGATGGAGTACCGCCTGGGCATACTGCGGGAGCACGGCCTGGGGCTGCGGGAGATTCAGGCTACCATTGCCCAAATCGACCCCCTGCCCGGCGCGCGGGCCTTTCTGGACGAGCTGCGCAGCTTCACCCAGGTGCTCATCCTCAGCGACACCTTTGAGCAGTTTGCCCAGCCCCTGATGAAAAAGCTGAACTGGCCCACCCTGTTCTGCAACACCCTGGAGGTGGCGCCCGACGGGGCCATCACCGGCTTCCGCATGCGCTGCCCCCAGTCCAAGCTGACCACGGTGAAGGCCCTCCAGTCCATCGGCTACGACACCATCGCCGCCGGGGACAGCTACAACGACCTGGGCATGATCCAGGCCAGCCGCGCCGGCTTCCTCTTCAAGAGCACGGCGCAGATCAAGGCCGACCACCCGGAGGTGCCCGCCTACGAGGGCTTTGACGAGCTGCTGGCCGCCATCCGGCGGGCCATGGACTGAGGAGGGCGGACGTATGTGCGACCCGTTTGACGGCTTGGCCTTCCGCCCGGCGGACATCCTCCTGCCCCAGAACTGTGATTACACCAAGTGGTCGGTGGTGGCCTGCGACCAGTACACCTCCCAGCCGGAGTACTGGCAGGAGGTGGAGGAGCTGGTGGGCTCCGCCCCATCCACCCTGCGCCTGATCCTGCCCGAGAGCTGCCTGGACGGCCCCAGCGTGGAGACCGACATCATGGAGGTCAACAACACCATGACCCGCTACCTGCGGGAGGAGCGGTTCCGCACCCTGCCCGCCAGCCTGATCTATGTGGAGCGGCGGCTGGACAACCTGCGCCTGCGCCGGGGCCTGGTGGGCATGGTGGATCTGGAGCAGTACGACTACGAGCCCGGCGCGGAGGCCCAGGTGCGGGCCACCGAGGGCACCGTCATGGCCCGCATTCCGCCACGGGTGGCGGTGCGCAAGAACGCCCCCCTGGAGCTGCCCCACGTAATGCTGCTGGCCGACGACCCGGAAAAGACGGTGCTTGAGCCCCTCTCCGCCCGCAAGGACCAGATGGAAAAGGTGTACGACTTCGACCTCATGGAGCGGGGCGGCCACATCGCCGGCTGGCGGCTGGACGGGGAGAGCATGGCCCTGGTGGCCGCCGCCCTCTGGAAGCTGGCCGATCCGGCGGCCTTCCGCGCCCGCTACGGCGTAGAGGACAAGCCGGTGCTCCTCTTCGCCGTAGGGGACGGCAACCACTCCCTGGCCACCGCCAAGGAGTGCTATGAGCGGCAGAAGAAGCTCACCCCCAGGGAGCAGTGGGACAGCCTGCCCGCCCGGTACGCCCTGTGCGAGCTGGTCAACCTCCACGACGCCTCCCTAGAGTTCGAGCCCATCCACCGGGTGGTCTTCGGCGTGGAGCCGGAGCGGGTGGTGGAGGAGCTGCTCTCCGCCCTCCCCGGCGCATACCGGGGGGAGGGGGACGGCCATGTGCTCCGCTTCTCCCATGCCGGGGGGAAGGGCGCGGTCACTGTGCCCCGCCCGGAGGCCCAGCTGGAGGTGGGCACCCTCCAGCCCTTCCTGGACGCCTACGTGAAGGAGCACGGGGGGAGCATCGACTACATCCACGGCGCGGATGTGGCCCGGGATCTGGCCGCCCGCCCCGGCAATATCGCCTTCCTGCTGCCCGCCATGGGCAAGGAGCAGCTCTTTCCCACCGTCATCCGGGACGGGGTGCTCCCCCGCAAGACCTTCTCCATGGGGGAGGCCCACGACAAGCGCTTTTACCTGGAGGCGCGCAAGATCCGATAAGGGGGTGACCCGATGCCCGTTCTGGAAACAAGGGCCTACGCCAAGCTGAATCTCTCTCTCGACGTGCTGGACCGGCGGAGCGACGGCTACCACGAGATGCGCATGGTCATGCAGACCGTGACCCTCAGCGACGCCCTCCGCCTGGAGACCGGCACGGGAAAGCCCCTGTCCATGCGCAGCAGCCTGGGCTTCCTGCCCGCCGACGAGCGCAACCTGGCGGCGGCCGCCGCCCTGCGCCTGTGCGCGGAGACGGGGGCGGACTGCGGCGGGCTGTCCATTGAGCTGGACAAGTCCATCCCGGTGTGCGCCGGGCTGGCGGGGGGCAGCGCCGACGCCGCTGCCGTCCTGCGGGGGCTCAACCGCTTGCTGGGGCTGGGCCTCCCGCCGGAGCGGCTGGAGGCCATCGGGGCCCGGGTGGGCTCCGACGTGCCCTACTGCGTCCGGGGCGGCACCGCCCTGGCCGAGGGGCGGGGGGAGGTGCTCACCACTCTGCCCGCCCTGCCCGACTGCCATGTGGTGCTGTGCAAGCCCGCCTTTTCGGTGCCCACGCCGGAGCTCTTCGCCAGGCTGGACGGCTGCCGCATCCGCCGCCGCCCGGACACCGCCGGTCTGCTGGCCGCCCTGGCGGCGGGGGATCTGGCTGGAGTGGCCCGGCGCATGTATAACGTGTTTGAGGATGTGCTCCCCGAGCGGCGGGGCGCGGAGGTGCAGCGCATCAAGAACGCCCTCGTTCAGCAGGGGGCCCTGGGGGCCTCTATGAGCGGCACCGGCTCCACCGTCTTCGGCCTGTTCGACCGGGAGGAGGCCGCCCGCCGGGCCTATGAGCTGCTCCAGGAGAGCTACCGGGATACATTTTTGGCCCGCAGCCTGGAAAAAATGGTATAGAAACCGGCATCACCGTCCACAATGTAGGCACTACATAGTGGACGGTGATGTTTTATGAAGCAATCCAAGACCCTGCGCCGCTGGGAGCTGGCGCTGCTGCTGGGGGTGGCCTGCGCGGCCCTGCTGGGGGTGTGGCTGGACGGGGCCCAGGCGGCCCTGTCCGACCAGGTGATCCGCCTGCACGTGCTGGCCAACTCGGATTCCGAGGCCGACCAGGCCCTCAAGCTCCGGGTACGGGACCGGATTCTGGCCGAGGCGGAGGAGCTGTTTGTTCCCGGAGCCGGCCGGGCGGAGACAGAGGAGCTCCTCCGCGCCCACCTGTACGACCTGGCCGCCGCCGGGGCGGAGGTGGTGGGGGAGGCGGGCTATTCCTATCCGGTGACCGCCTCCCTGGTGCACGACTGCTGGTTCCCCACCAAGACCTATACCGACTTCGCCCTCCCGGCGGGGGCGTACACCGCCCTGCGCATCGAGATCGGCGCGGGGGGCGGGCAGAACTGGTGGTGCGTGGTGTTCCCGCCCCTCTGCCTGGGCTCCGTCAGCGAGACCACGCAGGAGACCGCCCTGGAGGCCGGGCTGACGGAGAACCAGGTCTCCCTGATGACCGGGGAGGACGAGGGCTACGTGGTGAAGTTCAAGGCCGTGGAGCTGCTGGAGCAGTTCAAGGGCTGGCTGGAAGGGCGATAAAAAGCGGCCTGCGCAAGCGCGCAGGCCGCTTTTTGCGGGGGAATTCAGCCGATGCCGCCGTAGGCGATGCCCAGAATCCATACCGCCACGGTGAGGAATACATAGAACCGGGCGGTGATGCCGAAAAGGCGGCCGGGGGCCCGGGCCCGGCCCAGAGCCAGCTCGGCCCGGATGTCCTTCATACCCAGCACAAAGTAGATGCACACCGCCACCAGCAGCGCACCGAAGGGGGAGACGTAGATGGTGATGAGATCCATCCAGCCCCCCATGCCCGCCAGGGATTCCAGGAACAGGCCGGGGAGGAAGGCGGCCGCACCCACCAGGAGGGTGGAAACGGTGCGGGACAGGCGGAAGGTGGAGGTGAGGGCCTCGCCGCAGGCCTCCAGCATGTTCATCAGGGAGGTGATGCCCGCGAAGAACACGGAGACGAAGAAGAGCAGGGCGAAGATGCGCCCGCCGGGCATCTGCTGGAAGATCTGGGGGAGGGTGACGAACATGAGCTGCGGCCCGCTGGTGGGGTCGATGCCGAAGGCAAACACCGCGGGCAGGATGGCGAAGCCCGCCAGCAGGGCGGCCAGGGTGTCCAGTACGGCGGTCATGCCCGCGTGGCGGAGGATGTTCTCGCCCTTTTTCATATAGCTGCCGTAGATGAGCATGCCCGCGCCGTTGATGGACAGGGAGAAGAAGGCCTGTCCCATGGCCATCACCCAGGTCTCCGGGTTGAGCAGATAGCTCCAGTCGGGCCGGAGCAGGTAGAGGTAGCCCTCCATGGCGCCGGGCAGGAAGGCCACCCGGACGGCGATGATGAGGAACAGGATGAAGAAGGCGGGCATCATGACCTTGCTGAGCTTCTCAATGCCGGAGGCCACGCCGAAGATCAGGATGGCGGCCGTCACCGCCACCGCCGCGAAGTGCCAGGGGATGGAGCCGAAGTCCACCGCCAGGGCGGAGAAGAAGCCCTGAGCGTCCCCGGCCAGGACGGAGCCGGTGAGGGAGCCTGCGGCGTACCGCAGCACCCAGCCCACCACCACCGAGTAGCCGATGGCGATGCCCAGCACCCCCAGCAGGGGGATGGCGCCCAGCACCCGGCCGCCCCGGCGGCCCCGCTGCCGGAGCACGTAGTCCAGCGAGCCCATGGCGCCGGTACCGGTGAGGCGGCCCAGGGCGAACTCCCCCGACAGGCCCACATAGCTGAACAGGGCGACGAACAGGAAATAGGGGATCAGGAAGGCGCCGCCGCCGTACTGCCCCACCCGGTAGGGAAAGAGCCAGATGTTGGCCATGCCCACCGCGGAGCCCACCGCGGCCAGTACAAAGCCGATGGAGCTGGTAAACTTGCCGTCGGAACCGGATTTATGCATGATATTCCTCCTCATTGAGCTTGACCATGTGGATGTGGTCCTCCCACACGCCGTTGATGTTGAGATAGCGCCGGGCCAGCCCCTCTGGCCGGTAGCCCGCTTTCTCCGCCGCCCGCAGGGAGGCGGCGTTGCGGGGCATGACGTTGGCCTCCGCCCGGTGGAGCCCCAGCACCCGGAAGGCCCAGCCGGTGCCGTACCGGATGGCCTCGGAGCCGTAGCCCCGCCCCCAGAGGGCGGCGTCGATTTTGTAGGACACAAAGCAGGACTGGAAGGCTCCCCGGACGATCTCGTTGAAGCCCAGCGCCCCGATGATTTTGCCCGGGTGCCGGGGCTGTACCAGCAGGAAGCGGAAGCTCCGCCCCGCCTCCGCCCAGCCCAGCTCCTCTGCCAGGCGCTCGGCCTGCCCCTCCTCGGTGAAGAAGTCCTCCGGCTGCACCGGGTCAAAGGGGGCGAAGGCCGCCCGGTTGCGTCGGTAAAAGGCGGCGGCCGGCCGGGCCAGGGCGGGGCCCACCGCCAGAAAGCCCAGCCGGGGGGAGCGGAACACAAAGCGGTGCATGGGATACCTCCTTCCAATCTGCCTGGAGAGGTATTATACCATACCGGAGACGCTTTTGCACTATAAAGTCAAAAAGATTTTGGCCGTGGGCAATGCGGTTTTCACATGCAAAAGATTCCATTTCGGAAGGTTGACCTGGGGGGCAGTTTTCGTTACAATAGAGGTATTGAGACAAGAGCCGTCCACCCAGGGGCGGCTCCGCCATTGCCAAGGAGAAAACCATGCTGAACAGAGAAGAGGAACTGCGCTTCTGCAAGGCGCGGAGGGCGGCTATCGCCCTGGACTACCAGAACCTGAACCCGGAGCAGAGGAGGGCCGCACTGGCCACCGAGGGGCCGCTGCTGCTGCTGGCGGGGGCGGGCAGCGGCAAGACCACCGTGCTCATCCACCGCATCGCCAACCTGATGAAGTACGGCCGCGGGTCGGACTGCGACGAGGCGCCCGCCTGGGCCGCCCCCGCAGACCTGGCCTTTCTGGAGGGCTACGTCCAGAACCCCGATCCCGCCCAAAAGGCGGAGCAGGAGCGGCTGTGCCGGGTAGACCCGGCGGTCCCCTGGTCCATCATCGCCATCACCTTCACTAACAAGGCCGCCGGCGAGCTGAAGGAGCGGCTGGAGCGGATGCTGGGGCCGTCGGCCAACGACATCTGGGCCTCCACCTTCCACTCCGCCTGCGTGCGCATCCTGCGGCGGGACATCGATCGGCTGGGCTTCACCAGTTCCTTCACCATCTACGACACCGCCGACTCCGAGCGGGTGATCAAGGACATTGTGAAGGACTTCAACCTGGACGAGAAGGCCTTCGCCCCCCGCTCCATCCTGGGCTATATTTCCCGGGCCAAGGACGCCATGAAGCTGGGGAAGGACTACGTCCAGGAGTGCGAGAAGGCGGGGGACTACCGGCTGGTGAAAATCGCCAAGGTCTACGCCGAGTATGAGCGCCGCCTCCGGGAGGCCAACGCCCTGGATTTCGACGACATCATCCTGGACACCGTCCGCCTGCTCCAGAATTTTGATGACGTTCGGGAGTATTACCAGAAAAAATTCCGCTATGTACTTATTGACGAGTACCAGGACACCAACAACCTCCAGTATCTGCTGGCCTCCACCCTGGCGGGGGGGTACGAGAACATCTGCGTGGTGGGCGACGACGACCAGTCCATCTACCGCTTCCGGGGGGCCACCATCGAGAACATCCTCTCCTTCGAGTCCCAGTACAAGGGGGCGCGGGTGATCCGGCTGGAGCAGAACTACCGCTCCACCAAGAACATCCTGGAGGCGTCCAACGCGGTCATCCGCAACAACGAGGGCCGCAAGGGCAAGGAGCTGTGGACGGAGCACGAGGCGGGGGACAAGGTCCACTGCTACACCGCCATGAACGAGCACGACGAGGCCCAGTTCGTGGCCGCCCAGATCCTCGCCGGCTTCTCCGCGGGCCGGGGCTGGCGGGAGCACGCGGTGCTCTACCGCATGAACGCCCAGTCCAACCAGCTTGAGCAGGCCTTCAAGCGCAACGGCATCCCCTACCGCATCATCGGGGGCATCCGCTTCTTCGACCGGGCGGAGGTCAAGGACATGATGGCCTACCTCTGCGCCGTCAACAACCCCAACGACGATCTGCGCCTGTCCCGCATCATCAACAACCCGCCCCGGGGCATCGGGGCCACCACCGTGGAGCGGGCCCAGGCCATCGCCCAGGCGGAGGGCCGCTCCCTGTGGGACGTGGTGAGCCACGCCAAGGACTTCCCGGAGCTTCAGAAGGCCGCCCCCCGCCTGTCCCAGTTCGCCGAGCTGATGGCGGAGCTGCGGAAGCTCTCCGGCGAGATGGAGCTGCCCGACTTTTACGAGGAGCTGGTGCAGCGCACCGGCTACGCCGTCATGCTGGAGCAAAAGAACACTGTGGAGGACCGTACCCGGCTGGAGAACGTCCACGAGGTGCTCTCCTCCATCCAGAACTACCTGGAGAACGCGGTGGATGAGCCCTCCCTGGCGGGCTTCCTGGACGAGATCGCCCTCTATACCGACCTGGACAGCCACGATCCCAGCGAGGACTGCGTGGTGATGATGACCATGCACTCGGCCAAGGGCCTGGAGTTCCCGGTGGTCTTTGTGGTGGGTGTGGAGGAGGGCATCTTCCCCGGCATCCGCGCCATCGGCGAGGCCGAGGAGATGGAGGAGGAGCGCCGCCTGTGCTACGTGGCCATGACCCGGGCCAAGGAGAAGCTCTATATGACCTGCGCCTCCCAGCGCATGCTCTTCGGCCGCACCAACTCCAACCGGCCCTCCCGCTTTTTGGGGGAGATCCCACCGGAGTATGTGGAGAAGTCGGGCCGCCTGCCCTACGCCGAGCGGGCCGAGCGGGAGGCCGAGCGCCCCGCCCGACGCCCGCCGTTGCGCCGCACCTTCGACCGGGGCTTCTCCATGGGCTCCGCCGCCGCCCCGGCCTCTGCCGGCGCGCCCGCCCCCGACTGGAAGAGCCCCGCGGCTGGGCGGGCCCCCGCCGGTGGGGCCCTGCCCGGCTTCAAGATGGGGGACAGCGTCCAGCACAAGGCCTTCGGCCGGGGCCTCATCACCAAGGTTACCCCCATGGGGGGCGACGCCCTGGTGGAGATCGCCTTCGACAGCGTGGGCACCAAGAAGCTGATGCTCAAGTCCGCCTCCCAGTACATGAAGAAGGTCTGAGCCGCAGCCCCAGACCTATAAGGGCGGCCCTTGCGGCCGCCCGCCCCCTACAGCAGCTCGGTGAAGCTGGTGATGTACCGGTCACAGAACCCTCGCATCTCCGCCTCGTAGGAGGCGTAGAAGGGGTCAAACACCCCCACGGCCCGGATGCCCACAGCCTGGGCCGCCCGGCAGGCGCCGGGGGAGTCCTCGAAGAGGGTGCAGTCCCCGGCCTCGGTCCCCAGCAGGGCCAGGGAGCGGGTGAAGGCCTCCGGGTTGCGCTTCTCCAGGCCCAGCTCCTGGACAAAGATAATCTGCCGAAAGTATCCCTCCAGCCCGTGGCGGGTCAGGGCGGCCCGGCACAGCTCGGGCACGCAGGCGGTGAGGAGGGCCATGGGCTCCCCGGCCGCGGCGCACTGGGCCAGGAACGCCTCCGCCCCCGGCTTCATGGGCACCTCACGGGCGTAGGCGTCCCGGGCCATGTCCAGCCACTCGGCCATGATGGCCTCCGGCGTCATGTCCAGGCAGTAGTAGTCCTTGGTGAACTGGGCGGCGATGGGGAAGATGGAGTGGCCCACGGTGTCGCTGTATTCGCGGGTGGGGGTGAGCCCCCGGCGGGCCAGAAAGCCGTTGTCAATCTCCACCCAAACGCCGTTGGAGTCCACCAGCGTGCCGTCAAAGTCGAATAAATGCATGCTCAAACCCTCGTTTCCCGGTGAATGTGTGTAAACCTGATTTTATCATAGTCAAAGGAGAGGTACAACCATGACCGAACACAAAGAGAGCAGCGTCCTGGCCCGCTTCGCCAGCCCGCTGCTGATCCTGGCCACCATCATCTGGGGCAGCTCCTTCGTGGTGATGAAGTCCAGCGTGGACGTGCTGCCCACCTTCTGGCTGCTGGCCATCCGCTTCTCCTTCGCGGCCCTGGTTCTGGCGGTGGTGTTCATCCGGCGGTGGAAGGTGCTGGATAAGCAGTACCTGATCGGCGGCACGGTGATGGGCTTCTGCCTGTTTCTGGCCTACACCTTCCAGACCTTCGGCCTGGAGCAGACCACCTCCGGCAAGAACGCCTTCTTTACCGCCGTCTACTGCGTCATCGTCCCCTTCCTGTACTGGTTCATCGCCAAGCGCCGCCCCGACCGGTTCAACCTGATTGCCGCCTTCCTGTGCATCGGGGGGATCGCCCTGGTGTCCATCACCGGGGACAACGCCTCCGCCTTCAACATGGGCGATGTGCTCACCCTCATCGGCGGCTTCTTCTTCGCCGCCCACATCGTGGCCGTGTCCAGGTACTCCGAGGGACGGGACATCTTCATCCTCACCACCCTCCAGTTTGCCTCCTTCGCCCTCTTTTCCTGGCTGGGGGTACTGATCACCCGCCCGGCGCTGACGCCCGGCGTATTTGACAGCAGCCTGATCATGGGCCTGGCGTACCTGGTCATCTGCGCCTCCTGCGGCGCCCTCCTGTTCCAGAACATCGGTCAGAAGTACACCGCCCCCTCCACCGCCGCCGTGCTCCTCTCCCTGGAGGCCCCCTTCGGCGTGTTCTTCTCCATCCTCTTCGCCAATGAGCGGCCCACCCCCCTCATGTTCGTGGGCTTTGCGCTGATCTTCATCGCCGTGGTGTGCTCCGAGACCAAATTCTCCTTCCTGCGCAAAAAAAAGAGTTGACAAAGCCGGAACAGATGCGTATAATACGGTACAACAACCACACGTGGTAAACCAGTGAGGAAGAGAAGTACCCGGCGTTTCCGATGCAAAGAGAGTCCCGGAGGGTGGAATCGGGATCAGAGGAGACCGGCGAATGGCCTTCCGAGGGCGGCTTGAACGGGCAACCTAGTAGATGCCGACGGGATCCCACCCGTTATCCATCGGGCACGCATGATGGTGCGTGAAGCGAGTGGACGTGCAAACGTCAATTTGGGTGGTATCGCAGAAGTGTTGAAACGCTTTTGTCCCAGCAATGGGGCAGAAGCGTTTTTTTACATCCTGCACCATCTGCCGCCCCAATTTTTGATTGGGAGGAACCAAACATGAAAAAGCTGAATCGAATCCTGTCTCTCTCCGCCGCGGCCGCGCTGGCCCTGTCCCTCACGGCCTGTTCCGGCGGCCCCTCCGGCACCGCCGACACCCCGGCGGGCGGCAGCTCCAACACCCCTGCCGCCGGTGAAACCTATAAGGTGGCCGTGATCAAGCAGATGGACCACGCCTCCCTGGACGAGATCGCCAACGCGATTACCGCCCGGCTGGACGCCATCGCGGAGGAAAGCGGCATCACGATCGAGTATGAGGTGACCTCCGGCCAGGGGGATCAGACTGTCCTGCGCCAATTGTCCGACCAGGCCATTGCCGACGGTGTGGACGCCATTATCCCCATCGCCACCACCGCCGCCCAGGTGGCCGCCGTCTCCGCTGAGGAGAGCAAGACCCCGGTGATCTTCGCCGCCATCTCCTATCCGGAGACCGTGGAGCTCACCGGCATGGACTACGTCACCGGCACCAGCGACGCCCTGGACACCAATCAGATTCTGGACATGATGTTTACCCAGAATCCGGACATTGGGTCTGTGGGCCTGCTCTACTCCCTGTCCGAGCCCAATTCCGAGGTGCCCATCGCGGATGCCAAGGCTTATCTGGACGCCAAGGGCGTGGCCTACACCGAGGCCACCGCTAACACCAACGACGAGGTCATCGCCGCCGCCAGCTCCCTGATTGCCGACGGAGTGGACGCCGTCTTCACCCCCACCGACAACATCATCATGGCCGCCGAGCTGGCCATCTATGAGGACTTCATCGCCGCCGGCATCCCCCACTACACCGGGGCCGACTCCTTCGTGCGCAACGGCGCCTTTGCCACCTGCGGCGTCAACTACACCGACCTGGGTGCCGAAACGGCCGATCTGGCCTACCAGGCCATGACCGGGGGCATGGACGGCCTGGAGGACTATTACCAGGTGGCGGGCGGCCTGATCACCGTCAACTCCGAGACCGCCGCTGCCCTGGCCATCGACCCCGCCGTCTTTGAAAGCCTGGGACAGGTCACCACCGTCACCACCACTGAGGACTGAGATCAAACCAAAGCCAGCCCCCCGGCTCCCGCCGGGGGCGCTGGCCTGTGAAAGGAGCGTTTTTCCGTGCTCTACGTCGCCCAAACCGCCCTGGAGCTGGGCTTCCAGTACGCTCTGGTGGCCATGGCCCTGTTCCTAAGCTACCGGGTGCTGGACATCGCCGACCTGACCACCGACGGCTGTTTCGTCCTGGGCTGCGCCGTGTCGGTGACCCTCACCGCCGCGGGACACCCCTTCCTGGCCATCCCCGCCGCCATGCTGGCCGGGGCCTGCGCCGGGTTTGTCACCGCCTTCCTCCAGACCAAGCTGGGAGTGCCCTCCATCCTGGCGGGCATCGTCACCAACACGGGGCTGTATACCGTAAACCTCATGGCCATGGGCTGGAAGGCCAACCAGTCCCTGCTCAAGCAGGATACCATCTTCACCCTCTTCCGCGCCACCGGCATCGGCGGCGACTGGAACCCCATCCTCCTCTCCGGGGGGATCACCGTGCTGGCGGGTGTGCTGCTGGTGGCCTTCCTGGGCACCCGGCTGGGCCTCAGCATCCGCGCCACCGGCGACAACCGGGACATGGTGTGCTCCTCCTCCATCAACCCCAATTTCACCATCACCATCGGCCTGTGCGTGGCCAACGCCCTCACCGGCCTGTCCGGCGCAGTAGTGGGCCAGGCCCAGAAGACAGCTGACATCAACAGCGGCACCGGAATCGTGGTCATCGGCCTGGCCTGCCTGATTATCGGTGAGACCATCGTGGGCCGGGGCGCCATGTTCCGGGGAGCCATTGCGGTAGTGGCGGGCAGCATCCTCTACCGTCTCGTTTACGCTCTGGTGCTTTACACCAAGGTGGTGCCAGTGGACTGCCTCAAGCTGGTGACCGCCTTGGTGGTGGCCCTGGCCATCGCGGCCCCCTCCATCCGGCAGTGGTGGGCCTTCCAGACCAGAAAGCGCCGCGCCCTGGCCGGGCGAAAGGGGGAGAAGTAAATGCTGGAACTGAACAAGGTCTCCAAGACCTTCAACCCCGGCACCGTCAACGAGAAGAAGGCCCTGGACGGCTTGTCCGTGACTCTGGCCGAGGGAGACTTCGTGACCATCGTGGGCTCCAACGGCGCGGGCAAGTCCACCTTCTTCAACGCCGTGGCGGGGGACTTCTTTGTGGATGAGGGCTCCATCCGCCTGGACGGGGCGGACATCACCTATCTGCCCGCCTACCGCCGCAGCCGCCAGATCGGCCGTCTGTTCCAGGATCCCATGCGGGGCACCGCCCCCCACATGACCATCGAGGAGAACCTGGCCCTGGCCTATCTCCGCACCGCCAAGCACCAGCGGGCCTTCTTCAGCCGGGTCTCCAAGGCCGACAAGGCGTTCTTCCGGGAGCAGCTGGCCCGGCTGGACATGGGCCTGGAGGACCGGATGCGCCAGCCGGTGGGCCTCCTCTCCGGCGGTCAGCGGCAGGCCCTGACATTGCTCATGGCCACCATGGTGCCCCCCAAGCTGCTCCTGCTGGACGAGCACACCGCCGCACTGGACCCTGCCACGGCGGAGAAGGTGCTCCGCCTCACCCGGGAAATCGTGGAGGGGGAGCGCATTACCTGCCTCATGATCACCCACAACATGAAAAACGCCCTGGAGCTGGGCAGCCGAACCTTCATGATGGATGCCGGACGGGTGGTGCTGGACATCGGCGGAGAGGAGCGTAAGGGCCTCACCGTGGACGATCTGCTGGAGCGCTTCCGTGCCGGCGCGGGGAAGAACCTGGACAACGACCGCATTCTGCTCTCCAACGACTAGAAAAATGCCGCCTTTGGGCGGCATTTTTTCCGTGTCTGCGGCAGCGGGGCCATGTATCCCCGGCTGCGACGGGAGTAGGCCGATGGCGGTGGAAAAAGTGCGAGATCTTTCGAAAAAAGCATTGACAAGAATGCGGAGATATGCTATTATTTTCTGGCTGACATGCCAAAGAGATCAGCGCCCATGCGGGTGTAGTTCAATGGTAGAATCCCAGCCTTCCAAGCTGGTCGCGTGGGTTCGATTCCCATCACCCGCTCCATAAGCGCCTGTAGCTCAGGTGGATAGAGCAACTGCCTTCTAAGCAGTGGGTCAGGGGTTCGAGTCCCTTCAGGCGTGCCATCGTTTTCTAAAGCCATTCGATATGGTGGGTGTAGTTCAGTTGGTAGAGCATCGGATTGTGGTTCCGAGTGTCGCGGGTTCGAGTCCCGTCACCCACCCCATAAGCCCTTAAGGCGGAAGGGCCGGAGCGTCCGCTCCGGTCCTTTGCTTTTAGAACCAGCCAGATTGGGGTGTAGCCAAGTGGTAAGGCACGGGACTTTGACTCCCGCATTCGCTGGTTCGAGCCCAGCCATCCCAGCCAAATGACTCGTTAGCTCAGTCGGCAGAGCAACTGCCTTTTAAGCAGTGGGTCCGGGGTTCGAATCCCCGACGGGTCACCATAAAGCCACACCAATCTGGATATTTTAAGCGGAATGCTTAGAGTATCAGAGGGTGTGGCTTTTTTATTTCCCTGAAATTTGTGTTCTGAAAAAAAGATATTTTCGAGGCTTGTGGAGCCACAGAAGGACATTGAACCCCGGATCGCTCCATAAGATACCGGTTACCCCTCCCCTGCGCCCTTTTTCAGCCCTGAAGGCCGCCAAATGGAGGAAAAAATATATACAAAAAGTAGCGCGTCGGTTTGTTGGTTTCGCAACCATCAGACCGGCGCTTTTTTGCTGCACAGGAAGTTCAAAAAGGGCGCACACCTTTGCGTCTGCTTTGCTGAATAGATTTTTGTAGAGAAGATGGTATGGTGAAATTCCCGGGCAGGGGCGCAGAACGGTGATCGAAAAAGGGCGCTGAGCCCCCAAAGGAGGAATACGAACATGACCCCCAAAACCTATTTCGAGGAACTGTCCTACGCCCTGCGGCGGCGGGAGCTACTGCCCCGGCCGCTGGAGGAGGACGGCCTGCTCCCGGTGGAGTGGAACGGACGCATCCTGTGCCGGGTCACGGAGAGCGGCGCCGTCCGGTATGACCCCACCTGGGTAGACACCAGCAGGGCAAAGGCCGCTCTGGCTCAGGCCACGGAGGCGGCGGGGACGGTGATGGAGTACATGACGCTTCTGGAGAATGCCCCACCTCTGAAGGCGGATGGCCTGGCGGACGGTTACCGGGTGCTGGCAGAGTTCAACGGCACAGTGCTGGCCGGGACAGAGACGCTGCTGGGGGCCCAGTTCGTCACCTGGGCCCGGGACTATGACCGGAGCGGGGTCAACAACGGCCACTACTACATGGAGGACTATCAGGGCGCCAGGGAGGACTTCGCCCTCCGCGCCGGGCTGGTGGCCAGGGAACGGGTCTTTGACCAGGAGCAGCTGGAGGGGCTGCGCCAGGCGGTGCAGGGCTTCCTCTATGGAGAGGGCCCCGCCTCCTACCAGCAGGAGTTCCAATGCCGGCGCCTCCTGGATCAGATCACAGCCCAGCTGCCGGAAAGAACCCAGGATCAGATGCAGAGCGAAAGTCAGAAGCTTGGACAGTCCATATGAGGGCGGCGCCAAATCAGGCGCCGCTTTTTTCTATACAGAAATTGTTGGTATCGCTTGGTTTGCGGCATTTTTTTCGTTACGTATGGTGATAGCTTTATCCCGCAAAAGCGGGTATTGTTGTGGTCAGAAGCCCACCAAAAAATAACGAGGAGGACACACGTATGAAACAGATTGAGAAGCATCCCGCGCCGGAGAAGCTGCTTCAGCAGATAACTGAGGAGGCAATCAATGCCCTGGCGCTGGGCGGGCCGGACAAGATCGGGGATGAGGCTCCCATGGAGGCAGGCGTGAAGCTGATTGCCAAAGCCTGGGGAGTGCCCCGGGAGAGCCTGCAGGCCAGCCTGGAGCTGATTGAAAGAGAACGGCAGCTTCTGCGCAGCGGGAGCAGCGAGGACGCTCTGCCCAACAGCGAACTGCTGAAGCCTTACGACGGCAAGATGATTGCCGAACTGCTCTGGGGCCTGTTTGAGACGACGGCCAGGCTGGAGGATGCCCAAGACCGGGCGGCGATGCACAAGCTGGCCCTTCTCATGGCGGAAAGCCTGAACCTGGATAGTTGGATCGCAGAGTGCGGGCTATCCAAGCCCTAAGACGGAAGCATACAGGAGGGGCTGTCCTTGGACAGCCCCTCGCCCTTGCGACAGAGAAGGACCGTTTACTTCCGCTGGAGTGGAAAGGCCGCTCTGACCCAGGGCGAGGCTAACTGCCGGCGGCAGCGCAATATCTAATAGAAAGTAGGGAGCAAATCTTGAACCGTCCATGTGAGGGCAGCGCCAAATCAGGCGCCGCCTTTTTCTATGCCCAGATTTTATTTCATTTCTGCGCCCACAAGTCGTACGCCCCGGAGCACCCGGCGGAACCGCCGCCCAGGCCGGTATGCACCCGCTCCCCCCTCTGCGTGGGCTGCCCCTACCCCGCCAACGGCTTCTTCTGCTGGGGAAAGGACGGGAAGTGCCTGCGCTCGGAGATGCGGCGGCTCAATGCCCCGGACAGGCAGGTGACACAAGAAGTGAAAGAGGAGTGATTTCGCGGTGAAACCAAATAGCAACTGCTTTTCCCTGCGGCCGGCCACCCGTGAGGAGGCCAGCTTATTCTACTCAGATGACCAGACAGACAGATCATTGGGTACAGTGGGCCATGTCCGGATGGACTTTGGCTCCAGCGGCAAGGGGTTTTACCATACCTGGTGGCCTCACAATGGGGACCGGTTCAACACGCCGGAGTTCAAGGAGGCCCTGCAGCAGTTTGTGGACGCCGTGCGGGAGGATGGGCCGTTGAAGGATCTGCCCTCTATGGGCCAATTCTGCCGGCAGAACGGCGGGGCCATCACGGAGGACGGTCGGAGCTATGGGTATCTGGCGGAGATGGGCGACTACCGCTTCTGCCTCCGGTGTACCCCCAGCCCCGGGGAATACCAGTGCTATCTTTACTGCTATGACCTGCGCCAGCAGACACTGGACAGGCCGGTGGGCCGGGTGTCCTTTGCCAACGGCGAACACATGGAGTTCACAGCCCCGCAGGATTACCTCCGGACCATCCGGGAGGAGCTGCCCACAAAGGATGGGACCGGCTTCCGCTTTGAGACCCTGACGGATGACCCGGCGGTGCGCAAGGCGGTGGACGATGTGGTCTATGACTTGTATGGGGAGGAGAACCCCAGGCCGCTGGAGGATTACGTGTCTCGCCAAGGGCCGGAGATGGGAGGGCAGCAGATGTGACCACACAGAACAGACAGCCGGTGCTGCGCTGTGTCCTGAGCAACGCGGCGCACCCGGAGTATGGCCAGGTGACCATCCCCTTCCCCATCCCCGTCATGGAATATGAGCGCACCCTGGAACTTCTAGCCGCTATGGAACTGGGAGCCCGCCTGAAACGGAACTGCCGTGTGGACGAGCTGGAGAGCGGCTTCCCCATCCTCAAACGCCTGGAGAAGGTGGGCGCCAATCTGGACGAGCTGGACTACCTGGCCCGGCGGCTGGACAGCTTTGACGACTATGAGGCCGCCCAGTTCCAGGCTATGGCGGTCAGGCTGGGTACGTTTGATATGGCGGACTTTATCAATCTTACCTTCTGCTGCCAGCAGGCCACGGTAATTACAAGCTTCTCAGATCTAGAGGGCATCGGAAAGGCGCACATCCTAACGCTCCATGGTGGCCACATGCCCGTGGACGAGCTGGAACAGGTAGACGGCAGGGCGGAGGCTCTGAAGTTGATCCTCAACGAGCACGGTACCGTAACCCCCTATGGGGTGGTCTATGACAACGGTATGGAGCTGGAACAGCTCTACAAGGAGAGCGGCCCCTTCCCGGACTATCTTGACCGGGAGTTCGTCATACTCCTGGAGGCATCCTCCGGCGAGGGGCAGAGCACCCTACTGGTTCTGCCGGACAGCCAAGAAAGGCTGGAACGTCTCCTGCGCCGCACCGGTATACGCTCCAGGGTAGTGGACAGCACCCTGCCCGACGAGGTCATCCGCAGCCTTCCGGCGGAGCGCCTGTCCATCAATGGGCTCAACCGGCTGTGCCAGGCGGCGGAGCGGATTGCACCAGAGGACTTGAAGACCCTGGTACAACTGCTGGCCGACAAGGACCACCCCAGCCAGGGGCCATCCCTGGGCGGGCTATCCATGTGAACCGAGGGGGAGAGAATATGCAGAAAACAGAATTTATCCGGCAGCTCAATGAGCTGGTTCCCAGGCCGGACCCTGTCACCACCGAGGCACTGTACCGCTTTGACCGGGAGTGTGCGGAGACGGAGTACATCGATATGCTCACCGCCCTGCGGGTGGTGGCGCGGAATTTCAGCGAGGAAACCCTCCAGGGTGCCTATGAGATCATCCAGCACCAAAACGCCGCCCTGCCCAGCGAGCTGTTCGCCGCCGCCGTCTACCTTCAGGCCGGGCACACACCGGCAGAGGTGTCCGGCCTGGCCAGGGAGGGCCGGCTTATGGGCTTCTTTGGCCCGGAGCGGCCGGAGGAGCCCAGCCGGATTGCAACCTGCACCATTGTGGAGTCCGGGCAGGAGCAGCGGTTTTGCACCATGGACTTCGGGCGCTTCAATCCGCAGCGTGCCTTGAAGCGGGCCATCACATACGGCCGGGAAACAGGCATATCCGCCACCCAGGCCATGGCCCGCCTCACCATGGATCAACCGGAGTTTGCTGAAAAGCCCGGCGGGCCCCGCTGTATCCTGAACGGTTTGGACTCGGAGCTCACTGAGGTGTTGTTCCAGCTCTCGCCGGCCTGCCCTGCCGTGGCTGCCCATATCACCTGCAATGCAGACCTGGGCATCACAGAGATAGCTTATCATCCCCTGTGGCTGGAGCGAAGCCAGAGTCAGGCGGCCATCCAGCAGATGTGAAAAAACTGCTGGATATTACGGGCACACTGTGGTATGTTGTGTGCTTACCAGAAGAAAGGGCGGGAAAGAGCTATGAACCATCAGAGGAAACAGAGCATGCGCAAGAACCCCGTTGAAGGCCGGCTTCCATTTGGGGAGCTGGCCTTTTCTATTCAGATGATACTTGCGGCAAAATGAAGGGAGGCAGATCATTATGCAGGATGTATCAAAGGAGTGGCTGGAGTTCCTGCGGGGCCAGTTCCCCGCGGGCAGCCGGATCCAAACATGGGAGCTGGATGATCCCAGAAACACGCTGGAGGAGGTTGGTACTCTGGAGCACATCGATGACTCGGGCCGGTTCCATGTCCGGCAGAGCGATGGAGGTGAACGTATCCTGACCCTTGGAGAGGAGATGTTCTCTGTCCACCCGCCGGAACCAAGTCTGCTCAAGCTGTACATGCCAATGACGGTCGGCTTTTATGAGCCGGATGGCTGGGGGAACTGGGACGAGAGAGAACGGTTCCTGGACAGCCAGGAAGCGGCCGGCTATGCAGATGCAATTGCCGGGGCGCTCCACCGGGCAGAACTGCCGGAAGAGGAGGCACGCGGCCTCATGCACTACTATGACAGGGAGGATGGCGTAAACCGCAAGGTGCTGTCCTGCCGTTTTACCGCGGAGGCCAGAGACGGCAGACTGTGGGGAGTGGCGGAATGCCTGGTATCGGGCTCTCTTACAGAGGAGGAATTGACCACGCTGAAGGAGATGGCTGCCGGACAGGCCAGTGACGGCTTTGGAGAGGGGTTTGAACAACGCCCCATTGATGCGGGTGGCCGGGAGCTGTTCGCCCACCTGTGGCAGTGTGAGAACTGGGAGATTCAGACGGAGCAGGAGTGGTTCGGGCAGACGCAGGCCCAGGAATCCCACGATAACGGGGCCCCCGCCGAAGCCCAGCGCAGCGGGTTTGGTGGGGAGAGGAGTTCCGGCGAAATGAGTGAGCATTGCCCGCAGGGCGAGGCGAAGGATATGAAGCACGGAACGACGATGACGATGGGGGGTATGAGCCGTGGATAAGGCATTTACAGTATCCCTGTGTAATCCGGACAAGGATACTTATGTGACACTGGAGCTTCCAGCAGACCCGTATACAATCTTGGATGCCTGGGAACGGCTGCGGCCCGCACCGGACACCAGAGTGGAATGGGAGATGGAGGACTATGGGGAATTCCCCGTCCTGTTCCCTGGCCTGCAATCTGGCGAGGGCTTCCCCGCGCTCAATGCCCTGGCGGAGCGGCTGACCAGTCTGGACAGCCGGCAGCGCACCGCATTCGAGGGGCTGGTCAAGCTGCAGGACGGCAGGCCCATGGAACCAGACGCCCTCATTACCCTGTCTGAGCAGGCAAAGCACTGCCAGGTGGTGCCCGAGGCCACGGATGACGCCTCGTTGGGCCGGGTTTACGCGGCAAACGGTTCCATCCCCGAGGTGAAGGATGTGCCGGACAAGGTATTTGAACTGCTGGACTTCCAGCTCCTGGGCCGCCGGATCCGTCAGTCGGCGGGCGGGGTCTTCACCAGGCAGGGGTATGTGGTACCGGATGGGAACTGGAAGCCCACAGAGGGCCAGGAACCCCGCATCGCGCCGGAGGCCCCGACTGGCTTCTTTCGGCTGGAGCTCCGGCTCGGGGAGGAACGGGCGGAGCTCACCCTCCCCGCTGGACAGGAGCTGGTGGAGGTGGGGGAGCGGATGGAGGCCGTGGGCCTCCCCAACTGCGCCGTCACCGCCTTCCGCAGCCGGGTACCCCAGCTTCCGGCAGCGTGGGCCACGCCGGAGCGGCTGGACACCCTGAACTGCCTGGCCATCCGGCTGATGGTGCTGGCGGAGCGGGACTCTCTGGCCCTGATCAAGTACAAGGCGGTGCTGGAGGTGTCGTCCATTTCGAGCCTGGAGGATGCCATGGCGTTGACGGAACAGCTGGACGCCTACAATCTGAATTGGGCCGCCGCCTCCCCGGAGGACGTGGCCCGTGGGGAGCTGCGCCGCTCCATGGGGGAGGAGAATGCCGCCCTGCTATGCCGGTACCTGAACCTCTACGGCTACGGCGAGGCGCTGATCCGGCAGTACGGGGGCGAGCTGACAGACTACGGTCTGCTGACCCGGGCGGATGGCCAGCCGGTGCAGAAACCGCTGCCGCCCCAGCCCGGGCTGAACAGTATGGGAATGAGGTGCCCCTGATATGGACAAAACAGGACTTTTGCAGCTCCCCGGCAGGCTGGAGGAGCAGGCATGGCTGCGGGAACGGCTGGAGATGTTAACGGTGCGGGAGGGAATTGTCCTGGACATAATCCTCCGGAATCCGCATGTGCGTGATACTGCGGTGGCAGTCAAACTGCTGGGCAAGCTGGACGAATATGAGGTGGTGGGAGGCATCCGCAGCTACGAGGATCTGGGGCTGTACTATCTGGAGGAACATGCCGCCAGTTATCTGGAGCTGCGGGACTACATCGACCTGGACAAGCTGGGCAGGCAGTATGAGGAACAGCACCCCGGCCGGTTCGCAGGGGGCTGCTATGTGGTATATCCGCGGAAGGGGGTGACGGGCTTCTATGACGGGGTCAACCTGCCCGGGCCGGACTACAGCTGGAGCCTGCGGCTGAAGCTGGCCTCCTCCGCGGTGCCGGAGGGGGTGTGGCTGGCGCTGCCGGACTACAACGACATCATGGATGTGAGGCCGGGGGAGATCCGGCTGGCCCTGGACGCTCTGGATGTGCAGACCATCCGGGAGTGCACCCTGCTGGAGGCCCGGTGCAGCCTGCCGGGCATCACCGGGCTGGAGGACGCCTATGCCGGCCGGCTGGAGGATCTGATCTACGACGGCCAGAACCTGGGGTTCATTCTCCAGGAACAGAACCAGGGGCAGAAGGATTTCCTCCAGACCTACCTCTGGGCCCTGGAGCATGAGGACTGCACCACCCTGCCCGCCGCCCTGGAGATTGCCCAGCACCTGAACCGCTACCATGTGGTATATACAGACCAGCTTCAGGACGTTGCGAAAGCGGAGTTGCGGTCGGCAGGGAGTACGCTGGACCCAGCAGTTGCCGGCTGCTTCAACCTGGAACGGTACGGGCTGGATTTGCTGCGGAACAAGGGCTATATCCAGACAGCGGACGGCAGGGCTTACATTCTCGGCCCGCATGCTCAGATTCGGGCGCCTATGCAGATGCAGCAGATGTAACCCCAGATCAAATCTATATCAACACGAAACAGGGGCCGTTTTCCCGAAGAGGACAGCGGCCCCTGTTTTTTGTGCCCTTTTTCGGGAGGACGGCCCAGAGGAGGACGTCATGAAAGCAAAAGAAAAGGAGCTCCTGGAGTATCTGCAGCGCTACTGCCCCGGCCGGGAAAACGCCATCAGCGGCAAACAACTGAAAAAGAGGTTCCGCGTCCATGAGGCAGAGCTGCGGAAGCTGGTCCATAACCTGCGGGTGGACGGGGCGCCTATCTGCAGTGACCGCACCGGCTACTTCTACCCCGCCAACGCCTGGGAGGTGATTGCCACAATCGGGCATCTCCGGCGAATGCGGGACGGCGTGGAGAAGGCCATCCGCAGCTTGGAGAGGTCCACGGGGGACTTCCGCCTGCCTGGGGGAGGTGAGGCGGATCGCTAAGCCCTTCTTTCCCTGGGTAGGCGGGAAGCTGTTCCTGCTCCCCTACATCTTCCAGCTGCTCCCCAGGAGGGCGCCCCGCCTGCTGGAGGTCTGCGGCGGCAGCGGCGCGGTGACCCTGGGCCTGGGCGCCGGGTACGCCCCCCTGCGGGTGTACAACGATATCGACACGGATCTGGCCAACCTGTTCCGCTGTGCCCGGGACCGGCCCCTGGCGCTGCTCAGGGAGCTGGACTTCCTGCCCCTCCACGCCAGGGCGGACTTCGAGGTGGTGTTCCGCTTCCTCAACCACGAGTATGACCCCATGGACTACCTGGAGGAGGAGCTCCAAATCGCAGAGGACTACTTCCCGCCCATGGACAGGCAGGAGGTGAAGAAGCTCCTGGTGGGCCGGGCCAACCTGCCGGACGTACAGCGGGCTGCGGCCTATTATCTGAGCATCCGGTACAGCTACAGTGCCACCGGAAACAGCTTCGGCGGGCGCAGCGTGGAGCTGCGCCGCTTCCTCGGACTGCTCCGACGCGCCTCGGACACACTCCAGGGCGTGGTGGTGGAGAACAAGGACTGCTGCGACGTAGTCCGACAGTACGCCCGGCCGGGTGCGGTGATCTATGCGGACCCGCCCTATCTGGAGGCGGAGAGGATGTACGCCCCCTCCTTCGACCTCCGGGACCACGTCCGGCTCCACGACTGCCTGTGCGCCCCGGCGGCGCGGGACAGCCACATCGTCCTGTCCTATAACAGCCATCCGGACATTCTGGACCTCTTCGCCCCGGACTTTTATATTGTGGGCTTTGACCGCCCCAACCCCATGGCCCGGCAGGAGGACTCCAGGTACCACGAGCTGCTCATGACCAACTTTGACCCAAGCCCCATGCTCAACCGCCAGCTCTCCCTGCTGGATAACCCCGGACTGGTATCCAGCGATCGTCCGGAGCTGCGGATCTTGTCCGCCCCCACCGGGCGGCTGCCCCGGGTGTGGGACTGGCCGCAGGACTAAGAATACGAGGTGAAAACAGAAGATGAAATTTACCATCTGCCATGACACAAGCAAGAAGACCCTGGCCATCCCCCGGGCCGTCCTCCAGCTCTCCGGACTGGAGGACGCGGAGCGGCTGGCCCTCCATGCAGGACATGGCTGCGTGGTGCTCACCCGGCAGGAGGGCACTGCAAGGGAGCGGCTGGAGGCCATCCGGCTGCTCCACGATCTGAACGTCGGCATGGTTGTCCGCCTGGCCCTGGACAGCCGGGCGGCCAGCGGCATGCCGTGCAAAAGAGCGTCCGAGGTATTCCGAACCTATGACGCGGAGTTCCTGGACATGCTGGAGCACTGCGGCGTGGATTTGTTCGGGCTGGGCGCCCTGCTGGTCCGGGAGGAGGATGCCGAATGAGCCTGGCCTATTACACCATGGATGATCTGCGGCTGGGCCGGGGCGGCTTCCTCCGGAAGGGCTGGACGATCCGGCAGCGCCCGGAGCTGGGGGAGGCCCTGGAGCACTACCGGGGCATCCCCATCACCAAGCGGAAGGTGCTGGGCCTGACGGACGGCTTCCACGTGCTGGAGCTGGTGAAGAACGTGCCCCTCTTCCCAGATGATCCAGAGGGGGAGGACGTGCTGGCCGCAGAGCAGGGGGAGCCGCTGCCCACCTGGGCAGACACGACGGAGGCAAGACAAGCTGTCCGCACCTGTGTGGAGGCCCTAGGGCTCCGCTACCAGATAGAGGGCAAGATCCTGGCCCCTATCCCCGTCAACAAGAAGCAGCGCCGCAAGAAGCTGGCGGGGAAATATCTATGGCCCGACGTCCCCGGTAATCCGGCCTCCGCTCTCCGGTGGGTGTACCTGGCAGGCAAGGGCTGGCTGGCCCCCACGGTGCTCAAAGAGCACGCCGCCGTCTTCCCCTTGGTACTCAAGGTGCGGGCGGACGGCATCACGGACAAAGGGGACTACCGCCCCCTGGAGCTGGAGCCCTGGGAGTTCCGCCTCCTGGCCCGGCGTACCCTGGAGCGGCTGGGGCAAAATATGACAAAATGTGAAGGAGGAACCCCATCGTGAAACGCACCATCCTGAGATGCGCCGCCGGCCTGTTGATAGCCGCGGCGCTGTTCCCCACCGCTTTTGCCGCCGCCCCACTCGAACTCACACAGTCCAATGGGGCCCCCGCAAAGTCGCAGACTTTGTGGGGAGAGGAGGAGCAAGGGAGCGGCGCGAACTCTGCCCGACAGGGCGGGGCGAGCGGAGCGGACTTTGTGACGACGAGCTATCCCACCTCCGTCACCCGCAGTGAGGATGGGGTGGAGATCCGCAAGGTCTATGACCTCTCCCCGGAGCAGGACCCCGCCGGTATCCCCCGGTCGGACTTCGAGCAGGACGGCTTCCACTACACCCTGACAGACCTGCTCCAGCAGGAGCTGCCGGAGTACGAGAGCCGTCCGCACACGGAGACGGTATCGTTGGAGAGTAAAAGCAAGGATATGGAATCCGTCCTGGCCCTGCTGCCCCAGGAGAAGGAGTTCGTCACGGAGGACGGACTGTCCGGCACCCTGTCCCTCCAGCTGGACACTGTCCAGGTGGAAGCGGCGGGCTACGGCAGCTCCACCCGGGAGGTGTCCGCCACCCGCTCCTATCCCAACCTGGCCAGCCAGGATACCGCCAGCATCCCCAAGAGCATTGAGGAGGACGGGCGCAACCTCACCCTCCAGAATATTGACTGGCGGACAGACAACACCGCCAGCGTGGCCGGTTACAACCTGGGGGACTGTTACACCGCCGTGGCCACCTACACCGGCACCGCCACCAGCAGTTATGTCACCGGCTATACTGTCACGGCGGACTACACCGGCACCGTCAGCCGCATCGCCCTGAACCGGGTGCGTTACGTTGCAATTTTTGAGGGGGAGCCCCTGGAGCCCGCCGTACCCATGGAGGAGTCTGGGGATGGCCTGGCCCAGTTCAACTGGGCGGCCATCCTGCTCCCGCTGGGCGTGGTCTTTGCTGTGGGCGGCGTGATTGGAGCCTGCCTGTTCGTCAAGCGGCGCCGGGAGAACAAGGAGGATTCGGAGTGAAGAAGCTGGCCACCCTGTGCCTGGCCGCCTGCCTGGCGGCGGCCCTGGCTACCCCGGCGGGTGCTTTAGATTACGCCATTGACGCGCCGGAGGGGCCGGACTACGGCAAGCCCACCTCGGTGGAGGTGGTACACACGGCAGACGGCGGGGCCCTGAAAAACGAGGACATCAGCAAGAATGCCGCCCTCATCCCGCCGGGCTTCGGCAGCGCCAGCGCAGACACTCTGAACACCGGAACCTGGCTTACCCCCAATCTGGCCCCGGAGGGTATGGCAGTGGGCGCCGTCAACGGCAGCGGGATGCCCGTTGTGTTCCCGCCTTCTGTGGACACCTTCACCGCCGTCCCCGCGGAACCGGAGCAGGAGACGGAATCTGGCGGCACCTTGGGCTATACCCCGGTGGCCTCGGACCTCTACTACTCCGGCGGATACCTGGGTACCTTGAAAATCCCCGCCATCGGCCTGAGTGTGCGGGTCTATGAGGGTACAGACAGCTCCACGCTCATGAAGGGCGCGGGACATTTCAAAGGCACCAGCATCTGGGATGGAAACTGCGCCATCGCCGGACACAACCGGGGGGTGCGGGACGACTTTGGAGATCTCCACACCCTGGAGCGGGGAGATACCATCACCTGGACCACCAAGCTGGGTGTCCGCACCTATGAGGTCACCAGTGTGCAGAAGGTCAAGGAGACGGATACCAGCGGCACCGCCCCTTCCAACGAGAACAAGCTCACTCTCTACACCTGCGTGCGTAACCAGAGGACCTACCGCTGGCAGGTGCAGGCGGCGGAGGTTGTGTAACCTGCTTTGTTTTGCGGGCTCATTTTCTCCACCGGGCCCCCCCTTTGCTATAGACTTTTCCCCATATTTCCGGTATGTTGTTGCTGTAAGGAACACAAGGACAGCAGAGGAAAGAAGGAGGTCAACCGTATGAAAAGGAAACAGCTTATTCCGGCGGTATTGGCAGGTACCTTGATAGGCGCAGCACTGGTGGGGCCCGCGTCGGCGGGGGTGGCTGCCCTCACTGCAGCCCCAAGCACCCAGACCTTCTATGTAGACGGCAAGCAGGTGGATCTGGAAGCGTATGTCATCAATGGTCACAACTATGTGCAGCTCCGGGACGTCGGCCGGGCGGTAGACTTCGGCGTGGCGTATGACCAGGGCGCCAACCGTGTCCTGGTAGACACCAGCTCTCCTTACACAGAGGAAAGTGCAGTGTCCGCCCCCTCCGGGGTGGTCATCGTCCCCCAGTCGGACGAGCCCCTCCGGCTGAAGGAGGGGGACAAGGTGCTCTGCGATGACGGCACCACCTATGAGATCACGGATCTGCGTCTGTGGGAGGAGCCGGAACCCCTGCCCGCCTATGACCAGACGCGCTTCCCGGAGCTGGAGTTGCCGAAGGCGGAGGTGCGTCGGTTTCAAAGTGAATATGGGGACAACCTGCACATTCGAAACCTCTATGAGACCCGGCGGATGGAGTACACCATCTACAACGCCGCAGTGAACTGTCCAGAGCTGTGGGCGGATGGTGCCCCCGCTCTCAACCTGCACCTGGGCATCTCTGCACAGAACGCGGTACAGATGTTCTGGCCCTGGCAGGAGGATCAGCTTACCCAAGTATTCTGCTCCGCGCCGGGGGCCCGGTTCGAGGTGGAAGCCTGGGATGTGTACCACGACGGGAAATATCTCTATACCGAATATAATATCAGAGGGACGTGACCTAACAGCGTCCCAGACAAACCGGCGGGAGGCGGCAAGCCTCCCGCTTTTTGCTTAGGAGGGAAGTTTGCAAATGAAACGAATCATCAGCCTGATGCTCACCCTGGCGGTGGCCCTGTCCCTGCTGATCCTGCCGGCGGGTGCCGCCTCCACCCCGGAGGAGGCCCTGGGTGAGGTCAACATTTACAGCGGCGGCTACTCCATGAATTATCTGGCCGTCAACGGCAGGGTGCAGACCCAGTCGTATACTTACTTCCTTTACGAAAACGCCGCCGGGGAGACCCAGGAGATCCCAGCGTACTGCGTAAATCCAGATCAGTACGGCGTACCCCAAACGGTCCCCGAGGGGGAGAGCATCCGCTATCTGGCGGAGGAAAAAGCGTCAGACCCTAAAGTGGTGGGCCTGGTGGCCAACATGTACCCCCACCGCTCCCTGGCGGAGTTGGGCCTGAGTAACAAGTACCAGGCGTTTTACGCCGGCAAGATTGCCCTGTGGTGCTACCTGATCCCCGAGTGGGATATCAGCGACGTCACCGTAGCCCCCGGCCTTACCGGCCCGGAGAGGGAGATTGGGGAAAGCATTCTCAATGCCGCGGTCAAAATCTATACTCAGGGTACCACATGGACCAGTGTGGCAGAGCCCCAGCTCACCACCTCCCCAGATCAGGAGGCAGCCTACCCCGTCACCATTGATGGGGCCGCCTATCGCCAGCAGGTATTTACCGTCACTTCTCCGACCTGGGTGGACGGACAGGCTGTTAATGTATCGTTCCAGGATGGGACGGACGTACCGGAGGGCGCCCGTATTGTGGATGAGAACAACCAGGATATTACCCAGGTCAAGGTCTCCAATACCGGAGACGGCTACAAGGGGACCTTCAAGGTGCTCTACCCAGAGGACAGCGTAGCGGGCCAGAGTGGCAGCGTCCAGCTCTCCCTCTCAGCCGATGTGTACCAGTATGTCGTATTTTACGCGCTTTGCCAGGAGGTTGACCAGTACGGCAATCTCCAGAGCTACCTCTGCGACACGGATCCCAAGGTCAGCCTGCTGCGAAACGCCATCTCTAACTATTCGGATACCGACGAGCCGGATGACCCAGACGAGCCTACGCCCCCTCCCAGCGAAACCGCCCTCAAGATCACCAAGTATGAGGCGGGCACTACTGTCACCCTCTCCGGCGCCACCTTCGAGGTGGTGGGCCCGGACGGGGACACCATCGGCGTCTACACCACGCCGGAATCCGGTTCCATCACTATCCCTCTCACCGAAGTGGGCAATTACACCATCTATGAGCGGGTATCCCCGGAGTATCATCTGCTGGATGAGGAGCCGGTCAAACAGGTCACCGTGAAGTACGGAGAGACCGCCGAGGTGGACTTTGAAAATGAACCCTACGGCGACCTGCGTATCGAGAAGATCGACGGGGCCACCGGGGCCAGCCTGGCCGGGGCCAAGGTACAGATCAAGCACATTGAGAGCGGCGCGACCTATACCGGTACCACCGGCACCGGCGGTTCCTATACCTTCACGGAGCTGAAGCCGGGGGCATACGAAATCCGAGAACTATCCGCCCCGGAGGGGTGGGAGCGGGATCCCCAGACCTATACCACCACTGTGGTAGCAGGGGACTGCGTCACCTACAGCCTGAAGAACGAGGCCCTGCCCGGCCTGAAGATTATCAAGTACGACCGAGAGAGCCATGAGACCATGCCCGGCGTCACCTTCCATATCTGGCGGGACGGGGAGCTGCTGGGGGACTATGAGACGGATGCCCTGGGCGAGATTACCCTGACGGACTGCCAGCCGGGCACCTACCGGGTACAGGAGGTGGACACCGGGGACAGCGGACACCTGGTGGATTCCACTCCCCAGGAGATCGAACTCTCCGCCGGGGACGGCATCAAAGAGCTATACTTTTTCAACGATCAGAAGCCCGGCATCTGGCTGGTCAAGGTGGACAGCGCCGACCCGTCCAAGGTGATCCCCAACGCCAGGTTCCGCATCGAGGCGGTAGACGGTTCGTGGGGCCCGGCGGAGTTCACCACCGACCAGAACGGCGAAATCGACCTGTCTGAACTGCCCACCGGAGCTTATGTGGTGACGGAACTGGACTGCCCGGGCTACATCATCGATGAGGCCCAGCGCATCATCCATCTGGAGGCCAACCAGACAGCCCGTTTTGTGTTCACCAACTCCGTCCAGCCCTCCCTGCACCTCATCAAGCTGAGTGCGGACGGTTCCCGGCTGGCTGGGGTGACCTTCCGCATCGCCAGGATTGAGGATGGTTCGTACTACTTGGATCGCACCACTGATGAAAATGGCGAAATCCTGATTTCCGGCCTGGAGCCAGGGGTGTATTCGGTCAAGGAGCTGGACACCACCTCAGACCATATCATCGACCCGGTGGAGCGCCATGTGGAGCTCTTCCCTGGCAAGACCTCCACGATCATCCTAGAGAACGACATCCGCCCCAACCTGACGGTGGTGAAGCGGGATGCCGACACCGGGGAGCCTGTGCCGGATACCGTATTCCTGGTGGAGGCGGCGGACGGCCACAGCGTGGATGAAATCAAGACCGGGGCAGACGGAACGGCAACCCTGGAAAATCTGCTGCCCGGGGTGTATCAAATTTCGGAAAAATCGGTTCCCTCCCCTTATCTCATGGATGCGGAGCCACAGTTGGTCACCCTCTATCCCAACCGGAACCACACCGTCTACTTCGAGAACCACAAAAAGCCCACCCTTACCATCCAGAAGGTAGACAGCATCACCGGCAGCCCCATCCAGGGGGCCAAATTCCAGGTCTGGTATGGCAGCAATGACACCGACTCCGGCGAGCTCAACGACCTGGGGACCTACTTCACCGACGCCAGCGGCCAGATCGTGCTGGAGGGCCTGCGGGACGGCTGGTACAAGGTGACGGAGCTGGAACCCGCCCCCGGCTTCACCATCAAAGAACCCGCCACCCAGGAGGTCTATATTGAGGGCGGCGGAAACAAGTCCCTGACATTTGAGAACGTCCCCCTCAACGCCATCGTGGTACACAAGACGGACAGCGTCACCGGCGAGGCCCTGGGCGGGGCCACCTTCCAGCTCCGCTACCTGGGAGGCGCATCCGGTACCGGCGGCACCGTGATCGGACAGAAGGTGACCGGCTCCAACGGCATGGCCATCTGGACGGGCCTGAAGCCAGGATCGTACATCGTGGAGGAGGTGGATCCGGCGGACGGGTACAGCATCATCCAGTCCTCCGAGACTGTCTACCTGGCGGACAATGGGGAACAGAGCGTCATCACCGTCCGCTTTGAGAACATGCCGGACGGGAACCTCCTGATCCGCAAGGTCTGCGCCACCAATCCCAGTGTGACCCTGCCTGATGCTGAGTTTAAAATCACCTATGCGGACGGCACCGTGATCGGAGACAGCAACGGGATTTTTGTCACCGACGAAAATGGTGAAATCCGTATTGACGGCCTGGAGCCGGGCAAAAGCGTCATTGTCACGGAGACGAGAGCCCCGGCCGGATACGAGATCGACACCCAATCCCAGACCATCCAAATCCAGGCGGGCCGCACCGTTTCCCTTACCTTCAAAAATGAACCCCATGGGGCCCTAATTATCCAGAAACGGGACAGCGTGACCGGTCAGCCCTTGGCCGGCGCCCAGTTCCGCGTCACGACCGCGTCGGGGTGCGAAGTGGGCCTGGACGGGGTGATCGGTGACAGCACCTTGACCCAAGCTGGGATTTTCGAGACGGACGCCAACGGCGAGATCCGCATCACCAACCTGGTCCCCGGAGCCTATGTACTGACGGAGCTCAAGGCCCCGGAAGGGTACACCATCGACACCCCATCTACCAATGTGGTCATTGGGGAGGGCGGAGACACCCAAACGGTGGTTATTACCAACACCCCCAAGGGCGGCCTGCTCATTAAGAAGATGGACAGCGTGACCAAGGAGCCCCTGTCCGATGTGACCTTCAAGGTGACGACCGCAGACGGCGCGGTGGTGGGGACCTCCAACGGGGAATACCGCACCGACAGCAACGGCTATATCTCTATCACCGGCCTGGAACCGGGCGCCTATATCGTCCAGGAGGTACAGGCCAAGAGCGGCTACCTGCTGGACGATACCCCCAAGACCATCACTGTGAAAGACCACCAGACCTACACCTTGGAAGTGTTCAACCAGCCCAAGGGCGGCCTTGTCATCAACAAGCTGGATTCCGTCACCCATGAGCCCCTGGAGGGGGTGGAATTTACCATCACCGAGGCGGACGGCACGGTGGTGGACGATAACGGCGGTATGACCTCCAGCATGGGCCTCTACCGCACTGACGAAAACGGCCAGATCATCATTGACGGTTTGGTGGGGACATTCCTCGTCACAGAGACCAAGACCATCGAGGGCTACACTATCCATGAGGAGACCCGCACCCAAACGGTGGTCATCAACCCCAACGAAACCCAGACCATCACGGTGTATAACGACCCCATCGGCGGCGTGGAGATCATCAAGGTCAACGCGGACTACACCAGGGAGCGCATCCCCAACACTACGTTTGAGATCCGGCGCATGGACGGCGCTCCGGTGGACACCGTGACCACAGACCGAAACGGCCGGGTGTTCCTGCCCCTGGAGGATGGATCCTACTACGCGGTGGAGATCGAGAGTGCGGAGGGCTTCAAGCTGGATGATACCCCCGTGTACTTTACCGTGGAGAACGGTAAAACTACCACCCTCCGGATGGAGAACACGCCGGTCAGCGGCATCCTCATCCACAAGACGGACAGCGCCACCGGCGAGGGCATCTATGGGGTGCCGTTTATCCTCTATGACAGCACCAACACCCCCATCGGCCAGTACACCTCGGATGACCGGGGGTACGTGCTCATTGAGGGCCTGGAGGCCGGCCGGTATTATCTCAGAGAGTTAGAGAATGAGGGCTACGTCCCCGACACGGAGAAAAAGACGGTCTATGTGGAGTCCGGGGAAACCACCGAGGTGGAGTGGGAGAACACCCCCATCACCGGGCAGATCCAGGTGACCAAGACCTCAGCGGACTACAACAGTGTCAACGGCTGGCCTGCCGGCACCCCCATCCCCGGCACGGAGTTTGAAATCTACAACGCCAGGACGGGGAACCTAGTGGACACCATCCAGACGGACAAGAATGGCGTGGCCTCGTCCCGGCCTCTGCCCTTGGGCCGGTACAAAATCGTGGAATCCAAGGCCGCAGACTTTTACGGCCTGGACAAGACCCCCATCGAGGTGGAGATCGAGTTTGCCGGCCAGATCGTCAAGGCGGCCATGACCAACAAGAGCCTCTACACCAATGTAAGCATCCAAAAGACCGGCTATGTGGAGGTCATGCCCGGCCAACAGATCCGCTACGATTTCAGCGGCATCGCCAACAACTCCACCACCAGTCTCACATCGTTCTATTGGCGCGATACCCTGCCCGGCCAGGCGGTGCGGCTGGACAAGATCGTCACCGGCACCTACAACGTGCCGGGCAATTATAAGGTGGTCTACAAGACCAACCTGAGCGGCGGTACTTGGCGCACCTTGGCGGACAACCTGAGCACCCAGCAGAACTATGTGCTGGATGCCTCCAAAGCTGCCCTGGGCCTGGCCTCCAACGAGTACGTCACCGAGTTCATGGTATCCTTCGGCGTGGTGCCCGCCAACTTCCGGCAGGTGGAGGCACCCCAGGTCTATGCCACCGTTTACGCCTGGCTCACCGGCGGCAGCCAATTCGTCAACCAGGCAGATGTGGGCGGGGGCTACAACGGCCAGTGGATCATGGCCACCTCCCGGTGGGTGACCAAGGTCTACAAGCTCTCGGAACCTCTGCCCCGCACAGGCTACTGATTTTAGTCAATCATACCCATGAGGGCCGCCCTAACTGGGCGGCCCTGCTCATTATGTGGAGGTGTATCACATGACCCTGAAGAAAAAGTGTATCCGGATGCTGCTCCTGGCACTGGTGGTGGCCACCCTGTGTGTCATCCCGGCCTTCGCATCGTCCTCCGCCGGCAACGTGGCGGATGCAGTGGAGCAGACCTGGACGGATGCCGCCGGCCAGATTAAGACCGTGGTGGATACTGTGGTGTTCCCCGCCCTCACCATGGTGCTGGGGATTGCATTCTTTGTCAAGGTGGCACTGTGCTTCTTCGACTACCGTAAGCACGGCCAGTTTGAGTGGACGGGGGCGGCCATCCTGTTCGTCTGCCTGATCTTCGTGCTGCTGGCCCCCAATTACATCTGGAATATCGTGGGCATCTGAGGCGGTGAAGGCGAGTGTTTATTTGGGACTTTGTGGCCAACCCGGTGATGGAGTCCATCCTGGACTGGTTTTACAGCCAGATGGTGGGCTTCCTGGGCGCCTTCTTCGCCCAGATGGGGAACATGGGGGTGGAGCTGTTTGACCTCTCCTGGGTGCGGTCAGTGGTGCGCTTCTTCTCCCAACTGGGCTGGGCCCTCTTTGCCGTCAGCGTGGTGGTGTCTGCCTTTGAGTGCGGCATTGAGTACGCATCTGGCCGGGGCAATCTCCAGCAGCCTGCCCTCAACGCACTCAAAGGCTTCTTCGCTGTCAGCCTGTTCACTACCGTACCCGTCCGGCTGTACGCCCTCTCCGTCTCCCTCCAGGGTACCTTCGCCATGGAAATCACAGGGGTGGGAAAGAGCATCGGGGAGCTGGGCAATGAGATCCTCACAGGCCTTGAGGGGGCTGGCCTGATGGATATCGCGGCCCAGGCCAAATGGGGCCTGGGCACTAACCCCATCATGCTCCTCTTTGCCATGATCCTCATGGCCTATGCGGTGATCAAGGTGTTCTTCTCCAACCTGAAACGGGGCGGCATCCTGCTCATCCAGATCGCGGTGGGCTCCCTGTACATGTTCTCCATCCCCCGGGGCTATACGGACGGCTTCACCCAGTGGTGCAAGCAGGTCATTGGCCTGTGTCTCAGCGCCTTCCTCCAGGCCACCATTCTGGTGGCGGGGCTTATGGTGTTCAGCGACAAGGCCCTCCTGGGCCTTGGCCTCATGCTGGCCGCCGGAGAGGTGCCCCGCATCGCCGGGGTCTTCGGCCTGGACACCACCACCAGAGCCAATATCATGAGCGCCGTCTACACCGCCCAGGCTGCCGTCAATACCACCCGCACCATTGTCCAGGCGGTAAAATGGCCCTTACCCTAGGAAGTTTGTTTGACGGGATCGGCGGCTTTCCGCTGGCCGCCATACGGCAGGGGATCACCCCGCTGTGGGCCAGCGAGATTGAGCCCTTCCTCATTCAAGTCACGAAACATCATTTCCCGGAGATGCTCCATGTGGGGGATATCACCAGGCTGGACGGGGCGAAGCTGCCGCCGGTGGACATTATCTGCGGCGGCTCACCCTGTCAGGACTTATCCGTGGCATCCTGTACCCGCGCCGGACTGGCCGGCGCGCGGTCCGGGCTGTTCCTGGAACAGATCCGGGTGACAAGGGAGATGCGGGATGCGGATATACGACGAGGGCGGGCAGGCAAGTCTGTTCGCCCCAGATGGTTCTGCTGGGAGAATGTCCCCGGCGTGTTCAGCAGCGGCTTCCCTAAAGGGGAGGACTTCCGGTTCGTCCTGGAACAGATCGCCGGAATTGCAGGCAATTCCATACCTTTCACTCGACCTCACCCCTGGGGCTGGCAACCTGCTGGGAAATTAC
>OGJD01000141.1_pt1 | contig 71980 bp, 56 predicted proteins | sample 1571971 | NCBI WGS metagenome assembly OGJD01 (sample SAMEA2582117, study PRJEB24529) | metagenome | biome: Human gut stool | place: China | collected 2011
TGATTTATTACGTCATGCAAATCGTGTTAATGGTCAAGTGATGCCGCCGAAAAAGGCAAAGCCGGAAGGGATGGGAACCCAACCGGCTTTTTTATGCCTTATAGCACAGGAGAGACTATGTCGATATGGACTCCCCTCGACTCTATTTTATCAAACCTTCGGGTCGGGGATTTACTTATGGAACAAGATTTAACATGGCAAGCGACAGTAGCGGTTGTAAGTGTACGCAGTTGGGGTGATTGTGCCAAGAAATAAGGGCTCATTATGTTGATAAATAAAGAACTTTGCGCTGTAGCCGTGGCGTTGTTGGCAGTGTCTTCCATCGGCTATTGGCTAGGAGCATCTCACACAAGCGCTCGCTACGAGAAGATGATTCAAGCAAAAGAAATTGCCGTCCTAGAGGCGCAACAACAAGAGAGGAAAGAACACGATGCAAAGCTTATTGAAGCGACTAACCAACTGCGTAACGAGCTTAACCAGTCAAATGATCTTGCTCGCGCTCGTGGTGCTGACGTTGAACGGTTGCGCAACGCAAACGCCAAACTACAAGCCCGAATCAAAGCCAGTCCCGCAGAGCCTAACGCAGAAGCACTTGCCCGATGCTCACAACTACTCTCAGAAGGTGCAGGACTGGTTACAGAGGGTGAAAGACTTCTACTCAAGCATGGAGCAGAACACGACTCATTGATAAGGATAGAGAAATGGCAATAATGTTGTTACTTTTTGGGCTAGCCCCAATTGCGCTAGCGCTGGTCTACTTTGCCTACTGTGCCTACATAGCGACATTGAAGGTCAGAGCAGTGGAGAAGATACTAGATAAGTTTGTGGGCACGGAAGAGGAGAAGGTGGCGGTCACAAAAGCCCTTGAGGAAATAGTGAAGGGGAAGTAAAATGAAAAAAGAAAGAGGGGAGTCAAAACGACTCTCCTTTAATACATTGTGGGAACATATGTGGGAGCAGAAAATTTAGTCTTCTGTATCTCTAGTAAATAGGCTGAAAACGAATCAGTTTGTCTTTTCTGCCTAAACTTTTTTCGGGGTAGGTAGAGATCAATGGCGCGTGCGTTGAGAATTTTTCATTCCGCAGATTGGCATTTCGGCAAGACGATCGGGAACGTGGATCGAACTGAAGATTTCCTTCATTTTATTGATCACTTTATGGCGCTTGTGGATGAGCGTAAGCCCGACGTGCTTTTGATTGCCGGGGATATTTTCGACACTTCGCTTCCCTCTAACAAAGCCCAAAAGCTCTACTACAGCTGGATTCATCGCCTGCAAGGCACCTCTGTGAAAGCCATTGTCATTACGGCAGGAAACCACGATTCGCAGCGTTTTATCGAAGCCCCAAGAGCACTGCTTGAAACGATGAATTGCTTTATCGCGGGCGAAACCCCGGAAGAGCAAGTCTTTATCTTGCGTGACGAAAAGGGTGAGCCCTTGCTTGGCGTCGGCGCCGTGCCTTATCTGCGAGAGGGTGACGTGCGCACTGGCTCTATGAGTTATAGCGATGCCACGCGTGCGGAACTCTTTGAAGCAGGGGTCAAAGCGCACTACCAAGAAGTCTGGGAGCTCGTCAATAAAGCGCTCGATGGCGCAAAAGTGCCTCGTATCGCCATGGCACACCTATTTGTGACGGGGGCAGAATTGCGTCCAGGCGTACAAAAGGCAAAAGAAGAAGACGCACTGCGGGTGGGATCCCTTAATAGCGTCACGTCCGAGGCTTTCGAGCAAGGCTGGGACTATGTGGCCCTAGGACACATTCATCACGCACAAGAGCTCACCTCCAAAACCCCCATGCGTTATTCGGGTGCCCCCATTGGTCTCACGTTTAACCATCGTAAGTATTCGCATTCGCTCGTCGAAATCAATATTGATGGAGAGGGGGCGCTCACGATTGATACGCTCCCCATTCCACAAAGTCGCCTTTTCTTGCACTTTGAAGGGACGCAGGCAGAACTCATTGCCGCGATTAAAGAAGCAGGGAAAACGCATCACGAACCCTATGTGGAAGCGGTGCTTACTTCTGACGAAGTCGAACCCTTACTCGTTGAAAAACTCACTGCCGTGGCCCAAGAGGCAGGCGTTTTGCTCATTGCGACACGCAACGAGCGCGCTCTGCAACGCTATCAAGAAGAAGAGTCCACGCTCGTGGCGCTTAACGAATTAAGTCCCCGAGAAGTCTTTCGTCTGCTCGTTACTGAGGAGTCGGGCGCAAAAGAAGGTGAAGAGGCAATGCCAAAAGAGGACTTCGAGCGCTATCAACGGCTTTTGATGGAAGCGGTGGATGGCGTGCAAACGGATCATTGGCCAATGGAAGAGAATGAGTGAGGAGGTCTGAGAGATGAGATTACTTCAGCTTGAACTCACTAATGTGAATTCCCTCTACGGGCACTGGCGTATCGACTTTACCGATATGGCCTATCAGAGAAATCCGCTTTTTGCCATTATTGGTCCGACTGGGAGTGGCAAGAGTTCGCTACTCGATGCGATTTCTTTGGCGCTTTACGGCAACACCCCTCGTATGAATGCGCTGCCTCGTGGGGGTGACCAAGATCAGCAGTGCCCAGTGATGAGTAAGGGCACGACGCTCGTGCGTGCTGCTGTACGCTTTCAGGTCGATGGCATGACTTATATGAGTTCTTGGCAGCGCCGCATTACAGCGCGTGCCAAACGTCTCTCGGATGTGGAAGTTGAACTCGTGCGCTACCCCGATGAGGTGAGCGACAAAGGCGAAGTGCTCACCACGCAACTGAGCGATTGGCGCGCCCGTATGGTCGAGATTACGCATATGACGTTTGAAACGTTCTTGCGTAGCGTACTCCTCTCACAGGGGGCTTTTGCCGACTTCTTAAAAGCCAAGGACGATGATCGCGCCAATATTTTGGAGCAGATCACGGGAACGGCGATTTACTCTGATGTGGGTCGTTGGATCTTTTTGCGCACCAAGGAAGAATTGCAAAAGAAGGAACTACTCACGCGAGAAGCTGAATCTCTGCAATTGTTGACAGAAGACGCAAAAAGTCAACTTTTAGCGACAATTAGTGAACTAAAAGAGAAAATTAGCGCTATCAAAGCGACGCAGAAAGTCACCGAAATGGCGTTTCAATGGCGTCAACGTGTTGAGGCATTGAGTAAAGAGGAAGCCAACGCAGAGCTTCTCTACTCGGAAGCAGAGCGTCGTTATCAGGCGCTAGAAGAAGACTTAAAAAAGGCTCGTGCCGCGCAAGAGGCATTGGTTCCAGGACTCGCCGCAAAAAAAGTGAAGGAATATGCCTCTCAAGCGCTTCGTGTGCAAGAAGAAGTGGCGCGTCTTGGGAAAGCGCTCCCAGAGATTGAGAGCCAGCTGAGCGCTCAAAAAACGCTTTGTGCAAAGGGCGAGGAGGCACTCTCAGAGGCGCAAAAAGCCTTGACGAGCTTTGAACCTCTTTACACGCAAGTCCGTGCGTTGGATGAAGCGCTAAAAACGCGCTTAGCGACGTTAACCCTTCAGCGAGCGCAACTTCAAAAGCTTCGCGAACGAGATGTCGCGGAAAAAGCGGCGCTCACTGCACTCTTGGAAAAGTCGGAAACTTTCCGTACCACCCAAACTACTCTTCAGGCACGCTTTGCCGAGTTAGAAGGCGGGCACGATGAGAGCGTGACGCCGACGCTTTTAAAGAACCATTGGGAAGCTTGGCGCGAAGCAGAAACCGCATACGCCAGGTTGACTGAAAAAACGGCCAAGCTCGAAGCGTTGCGCACGGAACTCAAAGCCAAAGTGAGTAGTGCAGAATCCGCTCTAACGCTTGCCAAAGAGGCGTTTGAGAAAGCGCGTGCAGAAGAAGCTGCTACTAGAGAGCGCTGGGAAGTGATGAGCGCGAGTGAAACCGTACGCGGCAAGCTCACCGAACTCTCAGAGATTCTTTATCGCGAAGCAAATGTGCGTCTCGTGACGCGCACCGACCGTGCGCAAAAAGCGCTCTCCACGCTCTTAGGAGGAGACCTTTTTGCCAAAGACGCGCTTGACTCCTTAGAAGGCATCATGCTCGAAGGTTTGAGTGCAGAAGAACTTAGTAAAGCACGCGCGCCAGAGGCGCTCGCACAACTCTCCACCCTTAAAGCTTCGATTCTTGAGTGGCGAGACGAAGGGGAGGCGCTCAAAAAGACATTGAGCGCTTTGACGAAGACGCTTGAAGAAAAACGCACAGCCCTTGAAGAAGCGGGGAAAGCCCATCAAACGGCTCGCTTGAGTTTAGAGAAGGCGGAAAGTGAAGCGCAGCTTTATGCAGAAGAATTGACGCCACTCGCAGAGCGCCTTAAGAGCGCAAAAGAGAAGACGCTCAATGCGCTGCATCTGACGGAAGAAGTCGCGACAAGTGAAGCCGCTCAAGAAAAAGTGGCGCTTTACGAACAGAAGTGGACGCTTTATCAAGAAACGCAAAAAACGCTCAAAGAGACGACTGAAGCCCTTGCGCGCTTTACCGTGCAAATTGAGGCGAAAAAAGAAAGTCTCCTCGCGCTCGCTAAAGATGAACGCACGGCGCTAGAGGTTGTCCAAACGGAAGAGACCGCTTTGAAAGCCCAGCAAGAGGAACGTCAGGCACTTTTTGGTGAGAAGGATCCTGAGGCTGAGCAAAAGCGCTTGCGTGAAGGGGTCGCGACGGCGGATCAGGTTTTGCGCACGGCTGAAAAACTCTATCAAGAAGTGTTGCAGCAGAAAAATCAATGTGTCACGGCGAAAACTCAGCAAGCCGAGCAACTTCTTCGTCACAAAGAATGGACGAAGAAGGCCAAAGACGAGTTAGACGAAGAAATGCAAAAAGTGGGCATTACTTCTTATGAGGAGCTCCAAGCGCGCTTCATGCCAGAAGAACAGATGCGAGAAACGCTTGCCCGAGGGCAAAGCGCTGAAACGGCACGCCAAGAAGCGAAAACGCGTTTAACTCTTTTAACGCAACAAGCCAAAGACTTGCGAGAGCAAGCGGTGACGGAAAAAGCACTTGCAGAACTTGCCGCCAAAAAAGACGCTCAAGAGGCAGAACTTCTCGAGAAGACTCGCGAACTTGCAAACCAAGAAGGGGTGATTGCGCGCGACAAAGCACTCTCTGAAAAACATAAAGAATTGGAAGCGCAAATTCGTCATCAAGAAGAGGTCTATCGCGATTGGTATGGTTTAAATAACTTGGTGGGCAGTGCCGATGGGCGCCGATTCCGTCGCATTGCGCAGCGCATCACGTTCCGTATTTTGCTGCGCGAAGCCAATAGCGTCATGCGTACCATGACGCGTCGCTACAGTCTTCATGCCGCGGGCAATGGTGGCATGGCGGTTGACGTGGTTGACCATGATATGGGGAGTATTGTGCGCACCGCGGCAAACCTCTCCGGAGGCGAAACCTTTATGGTGAGTTTGGCCTTGGCGCTTGGCCTCTCGCGCATGGGTGGACAGTACTTGAATGTGGATACGCTCTTTCTAGATGAAGGCTTTGGGACGTTAGACGAAGACGCGCTCAATAAAGCGATTTATGCCTTAGAGACGCTTCAAAGAAAGAGCGGTAAGCTCATTGGTCTTATCTCTCACGTGAAGATGATTAAAGAGCGCGTTGCGCTTCAAGTCATCGTGACACCTATTCCCGGAACGGGGCGTAGTGACTTAGAAGGTCCTGGTATCACAAAGCTTGCATCTTAAAACGCCATAAAGCCAAAGAGCCGTCCAAACTGGGCGGCTCTTTCGCTAAGCGATTCGGCAGAAATTAGTGGTCCGAGTGCGGACGCTTTTCTTCCCCAATCAAGTGGGTACTGTCGTATTCGCGTTGATTGCGCTGGTGCTTCAAAATCACCAAAGCCATGCTGACCGAGACGAAGATACCGAAGACAAGCATGGTGCCAGGCACCGACAGATCCAACTTGATGAGAAGCGAGTACACGCCCAACATCACAAGAATGGAGAGATTTTCGTTAAAGTTCTGCACGGCAATCGAGCGACCTGCACTCATCAAGACGTGACCGCGGTGCTGGAGAAGGGCATTCATCGGCACCACGAAAAAGCCCGCACAAACACCCACCAAAATCAGGGCACCTGCGGCAATGAGGACTGCCCAGCTCAAGGTCCACGAGAAGATGGTGATGCCACCCGCGGGGGCTACATCATGCGTGTAGTAACTCATGAGAATGACGAGCACGCCCATGCAAATCCCCATGGGGAGAACGGAGAGCGACTTTTTAAGCGAAATCTTGGTGGCGGCAAGCACTGCCCCAACCGCAATCCCTAGACTCACCACGGCTTGCATGATGGAGCCTTGCGAGAGATCCATGCCAAGCGCATGTTCGCACCACTTTAAGACCAAGAACTGCAACACGGCACCTGCGCCCCAGAAGAGCGTGGTAACGGAAAGAGAAATCTGACCCAAGCGATCCAACCAGAGCGTTTTGCAGCTCCCACAGAATTTGCGGATCGTGTGCACGGGGTCCAAAGGCTGCTTCGGATAACGAGCCCCCGTATCGGGAATGGCTAAGTTCACCAAGGACGCCGCTAAATACACAAAGGCAATCGCAAAAATCGCCACTTCGGCAAAGCTATGAAGTCCAATGGCGTTTAAGTGGAAGAAATTCAAAATCGGATCGGCGACTTCTGGCTTAATCAGTACGCCACCCAAGACAACCCCGAGAATAATCGAGCCCACGGTCAAGCCCTCAATCCAACCGTTGGCGATCACTAATTGTTTAGCGGGAAGGAGTTCCGTCAAAATGCCATATTTGGCTGGCGAGTAAGCGGCGGCGCCTACGCCCACGATGGCGTAAGCCAAAAGCGGATGACCACCAAAGAGCATCAATAAGCAGCCCACGGCCTTCACAAAGTTGGTGAGGAACATCACGCGACCCTTTGGCATCGAGTCAGCGAAAAGGCCCACCCAAGCAGCCAGCACAACGTAGCTAATCACAAAGAAAAGCTTCAGGAGTGGCGTCATCCAGTCTGGCGCACCAATGCTTGACAAAAGAGCAATGGCAGCAATAAGCAGTGCGTTGTCCGCTAGCGAAGAGAGGAACTGCGCACACATAATCGTGTAAAAACCGCGCTTCATAATTAATTTTTTTCTCTACTCAGTCTGCCAAGGAGTCTATTGAGGGGCCTGGCAGGTGAGGCAATGGATGACAAGGATAGGCATTCTCATCGGTCGTCATGGAAAACCAGTGAGGCAATTTTTCAATTTTAGCAAACTAATTTTAGGTCTTTTAGAAAGAAAAAAGAGATTTCCTTTCTTCAGCCGTAAAGATGATATGGAAAACCTGTATTCAGACAAGGAAAGGTGAAAAAACGTATTGAGACAGAAAAAATTGTATGCGAATGAAGGAAGATGTGCGATTTTGACAAAAGGCGAGTAAGATTTTAGATTCAGGTCGCGCATTGTTCGTTTCGCACTTCCGTTTGAGAGAAAGCAGTGCAAAGCGAATAAAAAAGCGACCGCGTTGCCCAAGTGCTTGAGTTTCCTCGCCTTGGACGGACTTATTGATGCACAAGAGAGAAGAAAGGATAATCGAGTGCCACGTCCTATATATGCTGAAATTGATATTCCTGCCCTGAAACACAATTTGGGAGTACTACGTGAAAAAGCGGGTGACCGCACGCTCTGGGCTGTTGTGAAAGCCAATGCGTATGGTCATGGGCTTGAAACCGCGGTGATGGCTTTTGAAGATGCTGATGGGTTAGCGACGATTGACCTTTGCGATGCGCAACGTGCACGCGATGCGGGCTGGAAGAAACGCATTTTATTGTTGGAAGGCTTTTTTGATCGTACCGATATTGAGCCCTTGCAGGAGCTAGGTGTCGAAACAGTGATTCATTCTCCGTGGCAAATCGATATTTTGCGCTCGATGCCACTTACCGATGTGCGTGTGCACATCAAAGTGAATTCTGGGATGAACCGTTTGGGGTTCTTGCCAATTGAAGTCAATACCGTGTGGGAACAACTCACCTCGATTAAAGGCGTGAAGGTGATGGGTACGGTGACGCACTTTGCCAATGCAGAGTGGAGTTACGATGCACAAAAACCCGTTTCCGTCGATAAGCAGCTCGCCCGCATGGGTTATTTGGCCCATTCTGCCACAGCCGTTTGTATGGCCAATTCCGCTGGGATTCTTTGGCACCCTGAAGTGGGTGGCGACGGTGTGCGTGCAGGGGTTGCGCTCTACGGGGTGAGCCCAGACTCGCATATTTCTTCTGAAGAATTGGGTTTAATCCCTGCGATGACGCTCTCCGCCAAAATTATTGCGATTCAGCAGATTCCCGCTGGTGAAGCGGTGGGCTATGGCTCTCGCTGGCGTGCTAGCCGTCCATCTCGTATTGCGGTCGTGGCCTGTGGCTACGCGGATGGCTACCCACGTTCAATGCCTGACGGCGCTCCCACTTGGGTTGAAGGCGCTATTGCGCCGCTTGTTGGTGCAGTGTCGATGGATATGCTTGAAATTGATATCACCGATATTCCTGCGGCCAAACTTGGTTCTGTAGTGGAACTCTGGGGCAAGAATTTGTCCGTCAATAAAGTCGCTGCCGCTTGTGGCACGATTGGCTATGAATTAATTTGCGCGCTGGCGCGTCGAGTCCCCTTAAAGATTGTTGAAGCCTATAAAGAAGCTTCAACACACAGAAAAGAAAACGAGTAGAGCGATATGGCTAAAAAAGTCAAAACCGAATACGTCTGTAACGAGTGCGGAGGCACCACCATTAAATGGGCGGGTCAGTGTCCGCACTGTAAGGCGTGGAATACGCTCGAAGAATTTGTGATTAAAGAGGGGATTGCCTCTCGTTATTCAACAGATCGTTTGACGACGGGCCGCGGGTTTGTCGAAACCTCTGGGTCGCTTCAGGACTTAGCGGACGTAAAGGTCGAAGACGTCCCGCGCACACTCACTGGTATTGGTGAATTTGATCGCGTCATGGGCGGTGGGCTCGTGCGTGGTTGCGTGGCCTTAATTGGTGGGGATCCTGGGATTGGGAAGTCGACGCTTCTTCTTCAAGTGATGGCTCGCTTGGTTGAGATGGGGCGCTCTGCGCTTTACGTCTCGGGCGAAGAAAGCCCTTCGCAGATTGCCGTGCGTGCACAGCGCTTACAGCTCCAGCCGCGAGGCCTGGCGCTAATGAGCGAAATTGAGCTCGAACACATCGAAAAGGTGATCTCTGAGCGTAAGCCAGAGTTTGTTGTGATCGACTCGATTCAGACGATTTTCTCTAGCGCCTTAGAAAGCGCTCCCGGGAGCGTCTCTCAGGTGCGTGAATCCGCTGCTCGCTTAACGCGTCTTGCCAAAACTCTTGGCACTACGCTCATTTTTGTGGGTCACGTCACAAAAGAAGGCTCTCTTGCGGGTCCTCGTGTTTTAGAGCATATTGTCGATACGGTGCTCTACTTTGAAGGGGACCAACACTCTAACTTCCGTTTAGTGCGCGCCTTTAAAAACCGTTTTGGCGCGGTGAACGAATTAGGGGTCTTTGCCATGACCGACCATGGCTTGCGTGGGGTGAGTAACCCGTCTGCGATTTTCTTGTCGGAATATAAGTCTGATGTGCCTGGCTCCGCTGTCCTCGTGACGCAAGAGGGCACCAGACCCTTGCTTGTTGAAATTCAAGCGCTTGTGGATACCACTCACTTGCCAACGCCTCGCCGCTTGGCCGTTGGGGTGGATGCGCAGCGCTTATCGATGTTGCTCGCAGTACTGCATCGCCACGCTGGCATTGGTTGCTTTGACCAAGACGTCTTCGTGAATGCGGTCGGTGGCGTCAAGATCGGTGAAACGGCGGCAGACTTGGCACTCTTAGCCGCTATCTATTCGAGTATTCGAAATAAACCATTAGCACGTGGTGTAGTTGTTTTTGGGGAAGTTGGTCTAGCGGGAGAAATTCGTCCCTCTCCGCGTGGACAAGAACGTTTGCGCGAAGCTGCCAAACTTGGCTTCTCTCGAGCCATTATTCCTAGAGCCAATATGCCGCGTACTCCTATTGAAGGATTAGAAATTGTAGGAGTAGATCGTTTGGGTGATGCATTAGAGGCCGCTCTAGCCTAACGATGTGCAAAAAATCCGTATACAATCTGTAGACAACTTTTTTGGGCATTTTGCCCGATCTATTGAAGGATTAAATTCATTATGACGACTTTTACGAAGCTCCTCCCGTCCGATGCCCAGCCCGCTCAGCCGATTTTGGCTCGCGCTCATGACTTGGTGTTGACCTCGGCTCAGCGCGCTGAGTGGCCTGAAGTTTTTGAAACTGCCGAAGGCCTGGTGACTGTCGCCGTTGAAGAACGCCGTCCCTTGAACATTGACGACGTTTTCGTTGACGACAAGGGTGAATTCTGGGTGGTTCGTCCTGGTGTTGAACGTGTCTTGCACGTTTCTGGCGATATGCGCACGTTGCAGGAAGCTGCTACCGCTTTGATTTCTCGCGGCGTTCTAGTTGCTGAAGCTCCGGAAGGCTTCGCTGTTTTGCCGATGCCCAACATCGCTAAGATGCTCGGCATGATCGGCCTTGATGTGACCGAAGTGGACGAAGCCTTTGTGCCGGTTCGCTTTGACTTGCAGCAGGGTGGCGGTTGTGGCTGCGGTGGCGGCTGTGGTTGTGGCGGTCATCATCACGAAGATGAAGGCTGTGGCTGTGGCGACCATCATCATGAAGAAGAATCCTGGGGCTGTGGTTGCGGTGACCATCATCACCATCACCATGAAGGTTCTTGCGGCTGTGGCGATCACCATCATGAAGAAGAATCCTGCGGTTGCGGCTGCGGTGACCATCATCATGAAGAAGAATCCTGCGGTTGTGGCGACCATCACCACGAAGATGAAGGTTGCGCCTGTGGCTGCAGCGACGAAAAGGAAGAAAAGGCTGAAGGTTCTTGCGGCTGCGGCAGCAAGTAATCTCAGTATGAGAAGGCGTAGCGCGCTTGAAGCGTTGCGCCACTTTGCTTTTTCAAACCTCGTTGACGATAGTGTTGACGAGGTTTTTCTCTTTTTTAAGGCGCAAAAAATCTCCGCTTGAATTTTCAAGCAGAGATTCTTTAAGTGCGTTTATTCAAAGATCGTTGGTGCGGAAGGCCGGACTCGAACCGGCACGCCTTTTACGGCGTCAGGACCTAAACCTGGTGCGTCTACCAATTTCGCCACTCCCGCGAGGTTCAGATCCCTGAATAAGCACATAAGAAACCAAGGCTCTTGGTTTCTGGAGCGCACATTGTACCTTGTTTTAAGAACTTTTGCTTAGATTTCTTTTTTGAGGCACTCGTGCCACTCAAAACAGTGATTATTGCGCGGTGTTGCGATCGGCTGTGTCGTTAAAAATCGCCAAACGCTCTTTGTTGTAGGCTGCCCAGGTCATTTTCCCCGAGAGGAATTTTTGCTGGAGCTTTTGAATGCGTGGCTGCACATGTTTAGCAGAATAGTTTGCGTTTTCGGTGTAGCGCTGGTTCCCCGTTGAGCGCATGATCTGGTGCGTGGTGGTGTTTAAATTATTCATTTCTTTAAACACACGCGCTGCCACAATGCGTTGCGCTTCGGTGGGGTAGGAATTGTCTTCAAGATAGGCGCGCTTCATCCCCGCAGGTAAGCAGGGCGTCTTATCAAAGTAGGCTTTATTTTGCGGGTTGGTGCAGAGGTTTCTCAAGGAACGGGAAACTTCATCGATACGCTGCTGATAGAGCGTATTTTCCGCAGGGCGCTTCTTGGGCTTACTTTTCACCATCGAGTCGATACGTTCCAACTCGTGAGCACGACGATTGCGCTCAATATTCGTTAAGTCGGGCGAAGAGGTGTTAGCGGACTCAAGATTGCTCACTTCGCTTTCATCGACATGCACGGTGTAGCAAGCAGAAAGCAGGAAAGTGGAACTGAGAGCACAAACAAGAAGGGCGCGCTTAGCGAATTTCATGTCAATAACCAAGCAAAAACGTGTGTGAGACAAAAACCGACAAAATTGTAGCAAAACACACAAAGCTCGGTGCGCTTGTAGATATTGCGAATTGTGAGAGAGGCGTGTCTAGATGATGGGCTTTTTTTCCCAAAAAAACTCTTCCTTTCAGCAAGAAAGGATACGCTTCGGTATAATAGGCGCTTTAGCTCTGGGCAAAATGGTTGGCGTCGAAAGCATTTAAGTCTTCGACTGAGAAGCCTCTCCCAGCTAGATAAGAGTTTAGTGACGGTCCTTTGGAATCGTGCAGATTGTTGCCCCAAAGAGCTGTCCGCAATAAGGTGTTCTACCGAAAAAATTGTGCGGTAGAAGCAATTTCCCATCTCTCTAGGGATGTGTAGTAGCACAGCTCACATGCTCTAGAGATTCTTTTGTAAAGACACTTAAAATGACTGAACAAGAAACCGTGAAGACCGAAGAAACCCCGGTCAATCCGTTGGAACGTAGCCTCGAATTGGTGATCTCCAATGACGAATTGAATGCTCGCTTGGAAAAGTACCTCAAGGAATTTGCCAAGTCCGCTAAGATGCCGGGCTTCCGCAAGGGCCACGTGCCGGCTGATCGCGTTCGTGCCATGTATGGCAACGAAGCGTTCGATCGTGCTGTGAACGAATTGATCGGCTTCGCTTGGCAGAAGGCTTCTGCTGAAAGCGGTTTGCGTATCGCTAGCGTTCCGCGTATCGATGCCAAGCAGGTGGCTGACGATGCTGCTAACTTGCACTTTGATGCCGTTTTCGAAGTTTTCCCCGATGTGGAAATTCCTTCCTTCGCTGAAGTTGAATTGAAGCGCTACACCTGCCCGGTGACGGATGCAGAAGTGGACAAGACCGTCGATGTGATGCGTCGTCAGCGTGCTACGTACTCCGTCGTGGATCGTGCCGCTCAGAACGATGACTCCGTCAAGGTTAACTTCAAGGGCACCAAGGATGGCGAAGCTTTCCCGGGTGGTACCGCTGAAGGCTACTCCTTCGTTTTGGGTCAGGGCCGCATGCTCCCCGAATTCGAAGCTGCCGTGGTTGGTTTGAAGGCTGGCGAAAGCAAGACCTTCCCGTTGACCTTCCCGGAAACCTATGGCGTGAAGGATCTCGAAGGCCAGACCGTTCAGTTTGACATCGACGTGCTCGAAGTTTCCGAACCAGTTTACCCTGAAGTGGACGACGAATTTGCCAAGTCCCTCGGTGTGGAAGATGGCGTTGAAGCCATGCGCAAGGAAATCCGCGCTAACCTCGAACGCGAAGTGAAGGCTCGTCTCGAAATGCGTACCCGCGGTGAAGTCTTTGAAGTTGCTAGCAAGCACGTCACCTTCGCCGTGCCGAAGGCTTTGGTGAACGAAGAAGCTGAACGCCTCTCCGAACAGATGATGCGTGACTTGGCTGCTCGTGGTATCGACGTTAAGAAGATGCCGAAGATGCCTGCCAACACGTTTGCTGCTCAGGCTGAAAACCGCGTCCGTATGGGCTTGTTCGTTGACGCTTTGATCCAGGCTGAAAAGGTTGAAGGCACGGACGAACAGGTTAAGGCTTTGGCTGAAGACATGGCCGCTAGCTACGAAACGCCTGATGAAGTCGTTGGCTACATCATGAAGGATCAGAACCGCGTTGCCAGCTTGAAGAACCAGGCTACCGAACGTAACGTGACGGAATGGGTCCTCGCTCACGCCAAGACGACCGAAGAAAAGGTTGACTTCGACGAATTGATGGCTACTCAGTTCTAATCTGAAAGCTGGATATTTTGGTTCTTGAGAGGTCGGTAAATTACTCTGACCTCTCTTGCACCCGAGCACTGCGGCAAACATGTACTTAAGTCCACAGCGTGTGGCACTGAGTCCTTATTGCGCAGTGCTTTTTCTTTCTTTGGAAAGAAAAAGCACTAACGCGCTATACTTGAAAAATCTTGTCGGATTTTTGTGCTGGAAGACTGCTGGTGTGACCGAGCTTTCTGGCAACGCTAAAAAACTAACCCAATAAAGAGAGTTGTAGAGTTATGAATCTCATTCCTTACGTTATTGAAGATACCGGCCGTGGCGAACGCAGCTACGACCTTTATTCTCGTCTTTTGCGCGATCGCATCGTCTTTCTCACTGGGGAAGTGAACGATCAGTCGGCAAGTTCCGTTATTGGGCAGTTACTGTTTTTAGAGAGCGAAAATCCCGATAAGGACATCTATCTCTATATCAACAGCCCGGGCGGCAGCGTCACGGCTGGCATGGGGATTTACGACACGATGCGCTTTATTCGTCCGAAGGTGAACACGATTTGCGTGGGCTTGGCGGCGAGTATGGGTGCGCTTCTTTTGAGCTCTGGGGAAAAGGGTAAGCGCTTTGCACTTCCTCACTCCCGAGTGATGATTCACCAGCCTTTGGGTGGCATGCAGGGTCAGGCGACGGAATTGGAAATTGTCGCGCGCGAAATTTTGCGCACCAAGGCTGAATTGAACAAGATTTTGGCCGATAACACCGGCAAACCCATTGAAGAAGTGGCTCGCGACACCGAGCGCGACTACTGGCTCACGGCCGAAGAAGCCTTGAAGTATGGCTTAATCGACCGCATATTCACCTCTCGTGAAGAAATGGCTAAGGCTGAGTAATCAGCGCAGAATCAATACCGAATTTTGACAGTGGAAGGCATTCATGCGTTTTTGTGCATTTTGTGGAACACCCGAAGATAAGTGTAAAGAGCTCTTTAGTGGGCTACACGGGGAAATTCTCTGTGGGGATTGCGTGCGTGCGATGGAACAAGATTTGCGCAATCCTGGGAGCGTCCCTGCGGCTGATGCTGCCTCTGGCGAAAAGCCCGCTGAAAAGCCTCTGCCTAAACCCAAGGAAATCTATGAGTTGCTCGACAACTATGTGATTGGTCAGGAAAAGGCTAAGCGTACGCTCTCGGTGGCTGTTTATAACCACTACAAGCGTTTGCGTAACCATGACGATGCGCAGCGAAAGGTCGAATTGCAAAAGTCCAATATTCTTCTCTTGGGCCCAACGGGTTCTGGGAAGACGTTGCTGGCGCAGACCTTGGCTCGCGCGCTCGATGTGCCTTTCGCCATTGCTGACGCCACGACCTTGACGGAAGCGGGCTATGTGGGCGAAGACGTGGAAAACATTGTCGCGAAGCTCGTGCAGGCCGCTGACGGCGATGTGGAACGTGCTCAGCGCGGCATTATCTACTTGGACGAAATCGATAAGATTGCTCGCAAGAGTGAAAACCCCTCGATTACGCGTGACGTTTCGGGTGAAGGCGTGCAACAGGCCCTTTTGAAGTTGGTCGAAGGCACGATTGCCTCGATGCCAGCACAGGGAGGTCGCAAGAACCCTGGCAAGTCGATGATCGACGTGGATACCTCCCAGATTCTCTTTATCTGTGGTGGGGCATTCGACGGGATGGAGCGCATTGTGAGCCGCCGTACCGAAAAGGCCGAAATGGGCTTTGGTGGCAAGGTCTTTAGTAAGGACCCAGAAAAGAAGAATTTGACTGAGGTTTACTCCCAGATTGAACCAGGCGACTTGGTGAAATTTGGCTTGATTCCTGAATTGGTGGGTCGCTTACCAGTGATCACCGTTTTGGAAGAACTCGATGAAAAAGCCTTGATCAATATTTTGACGGAACCTAAGAACGCCATCGTCAAGCAGTTCCAGGCACTCCTCGATATGGAAGGGGTGGATTTGGAATTTACCCCAGAAGCGCTCAAAGCCATCGCTCACAAGGCGATTACGCGCAAGACTGGGGCGCGTGGGTTGCGTGCCATTGTGGAAGGCGTTCTTTTGGACGCGATGTTCGATATTCCAACGGACGGCAATGTGGTGCGCGCCATTGTGAACCAAGATACGATTGAGAAGGGGGCTCCCGTGGAGTTGATCCGCGGCGAGAAAACCGCTTCCTAATGCCTTTTGAGGCAATACCTCAAGACTCTTTACCAAACCACCTACATATGATGGTGGAGAGAGCGAGAGATTGTGGTTCACTACTGTAGAATGGAATAAACAGTGAAGGATATCCTCACGGATTTTTCGGATCCGTGAGGATTTATCCACTCTGGGCAGAGGAATCTCTTTTTGATACTGAATGTAAAAGAAAAGGCTCCTTATCGTCGCTTTGTCGACTCGCTTGACACCTCAAAAGAGGCGTAATGAGTAGCAAAGTAGGGCAGCCCAATCGGATTTCTGGACGTAACGAACCCACCAGATGAGGTTATCTCTCGCCTCCTCTCTGCTCTTGAAAACTGGTCCAGTCGTCCCCATAGAGTTTATATGTGAGAGAAAAAAGCAATCCCTTTTTTCAAGCTTGAATTTTTTGGTTGAAACGAATGACAGTAGAACAACATCCCACCCAGATCACGCTCCCCGCATTGGCGATTCGAGATGTGATCGTATTCCCATACAGCCGCTCTCCGATTTTCATGGGCCGTGATAAATCGATTGCAGCAGCTGATTTGGCTCGTGACCAATATGATTCTCAGATCATCTTGATCACGCAGACCAATGCCAAGGTGGATGATCCCCAGCAAGAGGATCTCTATCCAGTAGGGACGCTTGCTCGCGTCGAACAACTCCTCCGTTTACCTGACGGCACCGTGAAGGCGCTCGTCTACGGTCTTGAACGCTACAAAGTGAAGCGTGTTTTCGAGGAAAAAGGCTCCTTGTTCGCGGAATGCGAAATCCTCGAAGTCGTTGAACCCAGCGAAAAAGAAAAGTCGCTCTATCTGCGCGCCTTGATGGAAGTCTGGCGTGCTTACGCCGAGATGGATCGTGCTCAGCTCGAGGTTTATAACAAGTACAAGGACGTCGATGATCTTGAACAGGTCGTCGGTCTTGTGCTCTCGAGCGCTAAGTTCAACACCGCTGAAAAGGCTGAATTGCTCGTTGAACCGAGTTGGGCTAAGCGTGTGGAACGTTTGACGGAACTCTTTGAACGCGAAGTGCAGTTGCGCGACATTCAGCAGCGCATCGACAGTCGCGTCAAGCGTCAGATGGAAAAGAACCAGCGCGAATACTTCTTGAACGAACAGATCAAGGCTATCCGTAAGGAATTGGCTGGTGGTGAAGACTCGCCAGAGGAAGAAAACGCCGCTGACGAATATAAGGAATTGGCTGAACGCATTGCGAAGGCCAAGCTCCCGAAGAAGGTTGAAGCCACGCTTCGTCAGGAATTGAAGCGCTTGCGTCAGATGCCCGCGATGAGCTCTGAAGCCACCGTGGTGCGCAGCTACCTCGATACGATGCTCGATATTCCTTGGTCGGAAAAGTCGCGCATCTCTCGCGATTTGGCTCGTGCTGCGAAGATCCTCGACGAAGATCACTCTGGTCTTGAAAAGGTCAAGGAACGTATTCTTGAATACCTTGCTGTGCAAAAGCGCGTGGGCAAGGTTAAGTCGCCTATTTTGTGCTTGGTTGGGGCACCTGGCGTGGGTAAAACCTCGCTCGGGGAATCCATCGCTCGCGCAACGGGTCGCAAGTACGTGCGTGTCGCCTTGGGCGGTGTGCACGATGAAAGCGAAATCCGCGGTCACCGTCGTACCTACATCGGTTCTATGCCTGGTCAGATCATCAAGGGCATGATCCGTGCTGGTGTGAAGAATCCGCTCTTCTTGTTGGACGAAATCGACAAGATGGGGATGGACTACCGTGGAGACCCGTCCGCCGCGCTCTTGGAAGTGCTCGATCCGGAACAGAATTCGACTTTCCAGGACCACTATGTGGAAGAAACGTACGACTTGTCTGACGTGATGTTTGTGGCCACGTCTAATAGCTACAACATCCCAGGTCCCTTGCTCGATCGTATGGAAGTCATCAGCCTCTCGGGCTACACCGAAGAGGAAAAGCTTCATATTGCTCGCAACCACTTGTTGCCGAAGCAGTTGAAGTTAAACGGCTTGAAGCCCGCTGAAGTGGACTTCACCGATGGAGCCATTCTTGACATCGTTCGCTACTACACTCGCGAAGCGGGTGTGCGTGGTCTCGAACGCTCGATCGGTAAGGTCTTGCGTAAGATCGTCTTGAAGACGGAACAGGAAGCCGCGAAGCCGCAGAAGCTTCGCCGCATGAAGGGCACGAGTGTGAAGAAGCAGGTGACGAAGGTCACTTCGGAAAACTTGGGGACCTTCTTGGGTGTGCGTCGCTACACGGTCGAATACGCGAAGAAAGATCCGCGTATCGGTGTGGTGAACGGCTTGGCTTGGACTTCGGTTGGTGGCGATTTGCTCAACATTGAAGCGCAAACCTTCCCTGGCAAGGGTCATATCCAGAGCACGGGTAGCTTGGGCGACGTGATGAAGGAAAGTGTGCAGACCGCACGCTCTGTGGTGCGCTCGCGCGCTCGTGAGTTGGGTATCGAAAACGAGACCTTCTACTCCACGGACTTGCACGTTCACTTCCCGGATGGCGCAACGCCGAAGGATGGTCCTTCTGCCGGTGCCGCGACGACTACCGCGATCGTCTCTGCGATGACGAAGATCCCGGTGCGTAGCGACATTGCGATGACGGGTGAAATCAACTTGCACGGCGAAGTTTTGCAGATTGGCGGCCTCAAAGAGAAGTTGCTCGCTGCAGTGCGCGCTGGTTGCAAGACGGTGTTGATCCCGAAAGACAACGTGCGTGACCTCGAAGATATGCCTGAGACCGTTGAAAAGTCCCTGCGTATCGTTCTGGTGACGACGATTGACGAAGTCTTGAAGGAAGCGCTCGTCGAGATGCCTAAACCTCTTCCTGAAAAGAAGGAAGAGAAGAAGGCTGACGCAGAGAAGGCAAGCGACGTGATTCCACCGAAAAAAAGCCGAACCACAAAGCGTAAAGCCACTGTGAATGCGGTAAGCTAAGAGTTAGCGTACGAAATGATGCTTGCGTCATAGAGCTCAAGGCTCTCTACGCAAGCATTATTTTTATCTGCGTTTCTCTTTTTGCCTTTTGAAGCGGATGACCACACGATGAATAAAGCAGACTTGATTGAGAAAATTGCGCTACGCGCGGACCTCTCGAAAGCGAAAGCAAGCGAAGCGCTCGATGCGATGTTAATTGAAATCGTGCTCGCGGTGAAAAAGGGCGATGATGTTCGCCTCACTGGGTTTGGCACTTTCAGTTCAGTAAAGCATGCTGAACGCGTCTATCGTACCCCCTTAGGGGAGGCAGTTCGCCCCGCGGGACGCCATCCCAAATTTAAGGTAGGCAAAATTTTCAAAGATGCTGTAAAATAGATTTTCTGCGTAGCAAAACGATGCCGAACAGAAGAATCCTCGCTGGGTGCTTAGCTCAGTTGGTAGAGCGGCGCCTTTACACGGCGTAGGTCGGGAGTTCGAGACTCTCAGCACCCACCAGCAAAAAAAGTGTGGAATCTTCAGTTGTAGACCTTGACAGGGCTCAAAAGTTCGGTATAATTCTGCTTCTCAGTAACGACACTGCTCGGTATGGAGTGGTAGTTCAGTTGGTTAGAATATCGGCCTGTCACGCCGAGGGTCGCGGGTTCGAGTCCCGTCCACTCCGCCAACCATCTTTAACGGTCCTGAGGTGAAAACTTCGGGACTTTTTCTTTTTCTTCTCCCCTCGTTTTCCCCATTCTTTCTGAAATCCGCAAGGAAAAGTGCTTCAATTTCTCACTAAGCACGGTACTCGTGCGCAAAATTCGCTAAAATCTACCTCTAAACTGGCGTTTTGCGTTCTTTTAGAAAAGGCGCAAGAGAGCCACAAAATGAATGAAAGTCTATTCGTGAGATGCTTGCCATCTCATACTTGTTGTAGGTAAGAAGCGGTTTTTTAATCTTCTTACCCGAGTCAAACCTTAGGGAAGACCATGCTTGACGCATTTCGAACACATAAGCGCTGGCTGATGTTTATCGCCATGGTGCTGATTATTCCGAGTTTCATCGTAACGGGGATCTATAGCTATAACCGTATGCGACAGGCTGACGACGCCATTGCCAAAATCGGTGAAGTATCTATTACGCCACAGATGTTTGACCAGCAAAAGCGTCAGCAACTCGAAGAACTCCGCAATACGTTGGGGGATAGCTTCAAAGCCTCGATGCTCGATAACAAAGAAGGTCGTCAGGCCATCGTTGATCAGCTCGCCAATCAGGTGGCTATCGAACAGGCTGTGCAGCAAAACCACATCAACATCGGTGAAGCTGATGCTGTGGCTGTGATTAAAGCGACGCCCTCCTTCCAGGAAAATGGCAAATTTGTGCCCGCTCGCTATGAACAGTTCTTGCGTAGCCGCGCTACCTCTGACCAGCAATTTGTGATGCAGGTTCGTGGTGACTTGGCCCGTCAGACGCTCACCAACGGTGTGTTGGCTTCTTCCATCGTTCCAGAAGATATCGTGAAGTCCTTGCATTACGCTTTGACGGTGAAGAGCGACATTCGTACGCGCACCTTCAACGAAGCGCAGTATGCATCGCAAACGAACGTGACCGATGCGGACGTGAAGAAGTACTACGACGAACACACGCAGGCCTTCCAGGCTCCTGAAGAAGTTTCGATTCAGTACTTAGTCTTGTCGCCCGATGATATCAAGGTGACGACTAAGCCCAATGAAGACGAAATGCGCACCTACTACGAGCAGAACAAGAACCGTTGGGGCGTGCCTGAAGAACGTCGTGCTAGCCATATCTTGCTCGCCTTTGACCCGAATAAGAAAGACGTCGAAGCTACTCGTAAGAAGGCTGAAGAAGTCTTAGCCAAGGTGAAGGCAGATCCCGATAACTTTGCTAAGTACGCCAAGGAATACTCTCAGGACCCAGGTTCCACTCAGGAAGGCGGGGATTTGGACTTCTTTGGTCGTGGCATGATGGTGGCTCCGTTTGAAAACGCTGTCTTCTCTGCGAAGAAAGACGAGATCGTGGGTCCAGTTGAAACTGAATACGGTTTCCACATCATCAAGGTGACGGATATTCGTCCTTCGACCGTGCGTCCTTATGAAGCCGTTCGTGGCGAAATCGAAAAGCAGTACCAGTCTCAGGAAGCTGTACGTGAATTTGCCCAGAAGGCTGAAGATTTCACGAACATGAGCTACGAGCAGCCTGATAGCTTGGATCCGATCGCTGAAAAATTCGGCTTGAAGGTTCAGACGGCTGATGGTATCACCCGCGACGGGGCTACGAACCCCGCTCTTCGCACGTTGATTACGGAACACGTCATTGAAGCACTCTTCTCGGACGAATCCTTAAAGGATAAGCACAACACCTCCGCTATTGAAGTGCGCCCGAATGTTTTGGTGACGGCTCGTGTGACGAAGCATTTACCCAAGCGCGTTTTGCCGCTTGACGATGTGAAGGATGAAATCCAGGCTCACTTGCAGCGCGAAGCCGCCTCTAAGTTGACTGCCGCCGCTGGCGAAAAGCTCTTGGCGGACTTGAAGGCCAATCCTCAGCAGTCGCTCGACGGCTTTACCGAAAAGGCTACGGTGAGCATGCAGGCTCCTGGCAAATTCCCGCGTGAAGTGATTTTGCGTGTCGCCTCCGTTCCGGCTAAGGGCTTGCCTGCCTTCACGGGTATTGCTTTGGGAGACGGCTCCTACATGGTGATTCAGGTGCTCTCGCACGAAGTCACGGAACCCAAGCCCGCTGAATTAACGAGCATCCGCAACGAGCTCTCGCAGCTCTATGGTCGCACGGAAGTCGTGACCTACTTGAATGCCTTGCGTCAGTCCTTGGGCGAAAAGATCTTGCGTCCTGCCTTCATTGAAGGGGATGAAACCAATAGCGACGAAAACTAATCGCGCTAGGTGATCTTTGAAGATAGGCTCTCGTTAATTCGGGAGCCTTTCTTTTTTGACACAAAAAAAGTCGACCAGCTCATCAATAGCATGGTCGACTTTTCCTTAGACAAAGCTTTTTAGGCGGGTTCTCGCATCGAAACTAAGCGCGAGAAGGCAGCCTTCATATCTTCGCGCACCAACGTGTTACGTGCTTCATAGAGGCGACGATAGCGCTTGGTGAGCTCCGCGTCAGGGTGGTACTCCCCATCGAGCGAAATATTCGCTTGAAGCGTGGCCACCATGTCCTTTTCTTCTCCGATCGCGTAAGCGCCTAAGATACAGTTGGTGAGCACAGCACCACCAGCGTTCTTAAAACGTATGATATCGGCATTCAACATATGACTCTTAATCTGGTTCCAGAGCGGGTCACGGCTGCCACCTTCGGTCACGGTGATGCGATCAAGGTTGACGCCCGCGGCGCGATAGCTGTCCGCGAGACCAATGTAGTCGTAACCAATGGCCTCTAAAACAGAGCGCCACATCACGAATTGGTCATCGTCCATCGTCATATTCAGGAAGCACCCGCTCGCTTCTTTCTCTTCACCCGAGCCGCCCGTTAAGTAGGGGAGGAACAGCACGCCGTTGCAACCTGCAGGCACCTTAGCAGCGCCAGCGCTCAAGTGCTGATAGTAGCTCGAGTCGCCTTCCTTCTGGCAGACATGGTCCTTAAACCAACGAAGGGAAAGACCGCCCGTGCGCACAAAGCCCCAGTAGAAATAGGTGTCTGGGAGCGTGCCAGAATTGAAAATAAGACCCGTACCAGGGCGAGAGAGTTCAGGAATAATGCCCGAGGTGGACACACAGAACATAGCGCAAGTGCCAGCGACGTCAACGCCCTGGTTAGCGCAGAAAATCCCGGCGCCCAGCATACTTTGCATCGTGTCACCCGCACCACCCAACACAGGCGTGCCAGCTTTGAGCCCTGTCGCAGCGGCCATTTCTTCAGAAAGACCTCCGATCTTGTCCCAAGGCTTCACAATGCGCGGCATGTATTTACGATCGATGCCCAAGATTTCGAGCTGTTCATCAGACCAGACCTTCTTCTGAACGTCGTAGCCTAAACCCCAGCCAGACATGGCGCCCCAGTCAATAAAGGCGTCTTCGCCTTTGAGGCCAGCCAAATTCATCAAAATGTAGGGAGCGTTATGAACAAACTTCACACCGCGCTCGACAAACGCTTCGTTGTTCTTCAAGAACCAGCGAGCAAACATCGCGGGGAACATTGGAGAGGCGAGGGCGTTGCCCGTTTCGCGCCCCCAGATCTCAAGTCCGCGAGCGTTGAGGGCTTCAACGTCTTCTGTCGTGCGGCTATCGAGATAGTTCACATAAGGGGTGATAGCTTTACCGTTGGCATTCACACCAACAATACCGCAGATAATCCCATCGCCCATGATGACGCTCACATCTGCCGGGTCACGACCCATTTCTCGTAGAGAGTGTGCGCAATCGCGCATATTAGCAACGGTGATGTTGAGGAATTCATCCGCATCCATCTGAACCCAGCCAGGTTGCGGATAGTTGAGGGTGGTGGGGCGACTGTGACTCGTCAAACAGTTAAATTCTTCGTCATAGACGGCGACTTTGACGCTCTGTGTACCCGCATCAAAACCCATGTAAAGCTTACCCATTAGGCGCTCCTAGTGATTTTTTAAATAATTTTCTCGGAAATTTTTTAAGGATATAGTGTACCGAGATTTAGGTGAAAAAGCGAATACGCGAAAAGTGCCCGCTTTTTCAGGTGGCAAAGAACATATTTTGCAGAAAAATTACGTGCTCGTGAAGGAAAACTGTAAGCGCTCATGAGAAAAGCCGTGTGGCAACAAGTGTGTCAACACGGCTTTAAGGGATGAGAGTTTTTTGGGAATTAAACGAGTGCCCAGTTATGCACTGCTACCCAGCCTAAGCGCATCGGCCAGTAAAAGGGCCAAATGATGGCGGACATCACACGCTGGGTGGTATCCACTGTTGCGCTTAACGAGGTGGGATCACATGGTGCTGGCGTTCCCACAAAAAACGTCGCTAATGCACCAACAATATATAAACCTGATAACCAAGAAACTGTATGAGACATCATTCAACGAAAATTAAGTCAACTAAATTGAATTCACTCTATATTTTAAAAAACGCTTTCCTTTCTAACCACTGCCATTCGTAGAAGACGGGAGGAGAAATTTGGAGGAGAGAAAATCCTTCTTAAGTGGTAGTGAGGTTCGTCTATGCGGGTTAATTCTGCTCAATTTTCGTCCAAAAGATCCCGCCTTTTGGTGAAGAATCTGATCGAAGCGAAAAAAGCGTCAAACGCCGAGCGTTTTCGCCTTTCATCTTGGTGTCGGTTTGCTAAAATGCTTAGACCTTATTGGACTTTCGTCAGACGATTAGAGAATTTATGGCTACAAAAAGCGCAGAGCAAGAAGACTACGGTGTTGATTCCATCCAAGTATTGAAAGGCTTGGAACCGGTGAAGTTGCGCCCAGGGATGTATACCCTCACGGATACGCCGCTACACATTATTCAAGAAGTGATTGATAACGCGAGTGACGAAGTGCTCGCGGGCTACGGCACCAAGATTATGGTGACCAAGCACGTTGACGGCTCGATTACCGTAGAGGACGACGGACGTGGGATTCCGTTTGGGATTCACCCCGAAGAAGGTCGCCCTGTGGTGGAATTAGTTTTCACGCAACTGCACGCTGGCGGTAAGTTCGCGAAAAAAGAGGGCTCTGGCCCATATTCCTTTGCTGGCGGTTTGCACGGCGTTGGGGTGTCTGTCACTAACGCCCTTTCTTCTCGCATGGACGTCACCGTCTGGCGTGATGGTCAAGAAGCGCATATCTCTTTTGAAGATGGCCTCGTAGTTGAGCCCTTGTCTCTTGCGCCCTCTAAGCGCGGCAAAACGAAGACGGGGACCTCGGTCACGGCTCGCCCCAATCCTCGCTACTTTGATAGCGCCACGGTTCCTGAAGCCGCTCTGCAGCGCCTTTTGCGCTCGAAAGCAGTGCTTCTCCCTGGCTGCGAAGTCTCTTACACCAATGAAGCCACTGGGCAAACCTTGAGCTGGAAGTATGAAGGTGGCCTTCGCGAATACCTTCTCTCAGAGCTCAATGGCGACGCTTACATTTCGCCCTTTGAAGCCTCGGGCTACGCAGATGAATCCACCGAAGGTTTTTCTGTTGGGGAAGGAGCTGCTTGGGTGGTCATTTGGACTGCTGAAGGCGCGATTGAGCGCGAAAGCTATGTGAACTTGATTCCAACACCTCAGGGCGGCACGCACGAAGCGGGTTTAAAGGACGGGCTCTATCAAGCCATGATGGCCTTTATGCAGGCTTATGGTTTACAGAGTAAGAACGTGAAGGTGCTCTCTGAAGACGTCTTCTCGCGTGCCAACTTTGTGCTTTCCACAAAGTCGATTGATCCGCAATTCCAAGGGCAGACGAAAGAAAAATTGACGAGCCGCGATGCGATGAAGTTGGTGAGCAGCTTCGTGCGCCCGCAGTTCGAGTTCTGGTTAAACGACCATATCGAAGAAGGCAAAAAGCTTGTCGAGTTGATTATTGCGCAGGCGCAGGCTCGCCAGCGCCAGTCTGCGAAGTACGAAAAGCGCAAAACCTCTACTGTGGCAGTGCTTCCTGGGAAACTCACCGATTGCGAAACCGATGATATTAGCCGCAACGAACTCTTCATTGTGGAAGGGGACTCGGCAGGCGGTTCCGCCAAGAAGGGGCGCGACAAAGAATTCCAAGCCGTGCTTCCCTTGCGAGGCAAGATTTTGAACACCTGGGAGGTGGACGGCGGTGAGCTTTTCCGCTCGGACACGATTCACGATATTGCCGTCGCCATTGGCGTGGATCCCCATGCTAAGGACGAAAAGGCGGATTTGCGTGGTTTACGCTACGGGAAAATTTGTATTCTCTCCGACGCTGACGTGGACGGTAGCCACATTCAGGTGCTCCTCTTGACGCTTTTCTATCGTCATTTCCCGCGGTTAATCGAGAAGGGACATGTCTTCGTGGCGATGCCGCCACTCTTTAGAGTGGATGTGCCTAAGCGTGGTAAGAAGGCTGAACGTAAGCTTTACTGCCTGGATGACCGAGAACTTCAGCGCACGCTCGAGCAGCTTCGCAAAGAAGGCTTTACTGATGAACAAATTTCTATTTCGCGCTTTAAAGGGTTGGGCGAAATGGAGGCCGAACAATTGGCCGAGACAACCTTACACCCTGATACGCGTCGGCTCCTCCCAGTGGCACTTGGAGGCGTGACGGAAGCCGTGACTCATCAGGTGATGAACCTTTTGATGGGCGGCAATGAAGCCAATGATCGCCGTCGTTGGATGGAAGTCTTTGGTGATGCAGTGGAAACAGATGTATAAGGGTGAGGAGAAAAGAGAATGGGACGTAAACCAAAATCAACGGCCGACAATGACAACATGATGACGCTCTTTGACGACGAAGAGTTCACAGAAACGGAAAATACAGTTGAGAAAGATTCTCAAGAAGAGGATACTAGTACTAATGAAGCAGAAGTAACCCGTGAAGAAGAGGTTACGGATAATAACGATGAGCTTACAGAAAATGGAACTGAAGAAGACATTACCTCTGCGAACGATGCAGAGGATTCCGCAGAGAGTGACGACGGTGATGACGGCGAGGGGAATGGTGATTCTGAAGAATCCGCCCCAGCAGACGTGTCACAAGCCCTCTCCCTAGACGATGTGATGAGTGGCGAACTCGAAGAAGACGGAGCGTTGACGCTCGCGCGTTACGCAAGCCGCGCCTACCTCGAGTACGCAATGAGTGTGGTCAAGAGCCGCGCTCTCCCAGAAGTCACTGACGGCCAAAAGCCAGTCCAGCGCCGCATTCTGATCGATATGGATCGAATGGGGCTCAAGGCTGGTAACAAGGTCGTGAAATCCGCGCGTGTTGTGGGTGACGTTTTAGGTAAATATCACCCACACGGAGACCAGTCCGTCTATGATGCCATGGTACGTATGGCGCAGGACTTCTCCTTGCGTTACCCCTTAGTGGACGGTAAAGGCAATTTCGGTAGCCGTGACGGTGACTCCCAAGCCGCTATGCGTTACACAGAAGCGCGCTTGATGCCAATTGCCGACTTGCTTCTTGAAGAAGTCGACACGGGCGCCGTGGATTTCGTGCCCAACTATGACGGCAACTTCAATGAACCAGTTGCACTTCCTGCCAAACTCCCCTTTGTACTTTTAAATGGTGCCTCTGGGATTGCCGTGGGGATGGCAACGGAAATTCCGTCCCACAACTTGAATGAAGTCGCCGATGCTTGCGAGCATTTGATTGACTACCCCGAATCCAACATTGATGAAATCATGAACTATCTGCCCGCCCCAGATTTCCCCTGTGGTGCGCAGATTATTAGTCCTCGTTCAGCGCTTCGTGATATCTACGAGACGGGGCGCGGTAAGATTCGTGTGCGCGCTCGCTATCACTTTGAAGATATGGCACGCGGTCAGTGGCAGTTGGTCGTGGATGAATTGCCGCCCGATACGTCGTCCGCCGCGGTGTTGAATCAGATTGAATCGATCACGAACCCCAAAGTTCGTAATAAGAAAAAGACGCTCACTAGCCAACAGCAGCAAGCCAAATCCGCCATGCTCGCACTCCTTGATCGTGCGCGCGATGAGTCGGGTAGTGGCACGCCTGTGCGCTTAGTCTTTGAACCAAAGTCTCGCACGATTGATCGCGAAGAATTTGTCCGTACGCTCTTTGCACAGACGTCGCTCGAGAGTAACGTCTCGGTCAATATGGTGATGATCGGCATCGATGGTCGTCCGCAGCAAAAGAACTTGATCACGATCCTTCAGGAATGGATTCAGTTCCGTACCGAAGTGGTGCGTCGCCGTAGCGAAGCCCGCTTAGCGAAGGTGAACGATCGTATGCACGTGCTAGAAGGTCGTACGATCGCGTTGCTCAATTTAGACCGCGTGATTGAAATCATCCGCCAGGAAGATGAACCCAAGGCCGTGTTGATGTCGGAATTTAGTTTGACGGATCGTCAGGCTGAAGACATTCTGGAAATTCGCTTACGCCAATTGGCCAAACTTGCTGCTATCGCGATTGAACGTGAATTGGCTGAGTTGGAACGCGAAAAAGCGGGTCTCGAACGCCTCTTGGGTAGCGATACGGTGTTGCGCCGTGTGCTTGTGAAAGAAATTCGTGAAGCCGCCAAACTCTATGGCGACGAACGTCGTACGCTTGTGCGTGAAGCCGAAACGATCGTCAACGAGCAGAAGGTTGTAGACGAACCCGTCATGGTGGTCCTCTCGAAGAAGGGCTTTATCCTCGTGCGTAAGGGCCATGGACACGATACCTCGCTTATGACCTTCAAGGTGGGCGACGAACTCGATGTGGCACTCGAATGCCGCAGTGTGGATGATCTCTACATCATCACCAAGGAAGGTCGTATCCACACCATCCGCGTCTCCGCGTTGCCAAACGGCCGTGGCGACGGTTTGCCAGTGAGTTCCTTCATTGACGCTGAAAAGGATGCCTTCGCTGGGGTCTTCACGGGCGAGGATGAACAGCGTGTCTTGCTCGCTACAAGCGACGGCATGGGGCTCACCTGCCGCGTGAAGGATCTGCGTAGCTACCAGCGTTTGGGTCGCGGCTTCTTTAAGGTAAACGATGGGGCAGAACTCTTAGCACCAGTCTTCTTTAACGATACCTATAACCTCTGCGCGAGCGTCTCGACTAACGGTCGCCTCTTAGTCTTCCCGATGGAAGAAATGCGCGAATTGAACCGCGGTGGCTTGGGCGTCGTGGTGATGAAACTCGATAAAGGCGAATCCGTGGTAGCACTCACTGCGAGTAGCCAACGCGGTGTGGTTGTGAGCGGCATCGGTCGCGGTGGTAAGCAGCGTGACGTGCAAATTACGAAGCGCTCCTTTGAAGAGTTTGCCTCGCACCGCGCTCGTAAGGGTCGTCCAATTGGTATCTCTTGGAAGGCAGATAAGGTGACAGCGCTCCTCGCTGAAGAAGAGTCGGGCACTTCTGGCTCTGAAGGGGGTTCCGCGCAGGTGATCTCGCTCGAAGAAGTGGCGCCCAGCCTGCCGCTTAATTCCTAAGGAAGGGGTATTCGCTACTAGAAGAGTGTTTTCGAATAGGACGCTCTTCTAGTGGTAGGCTTTTCTACGACCAAAGAAGGAGAAGTGGAAAAACCGTCAAAAAACCTTCACAAGTCGTCTCTTTTCTCGTTAGCATTAAGCAAAAGATCCGTCAATATTCACGGCACTAAGACAAAGTGTTCTAGAGAGGGAGCCACTAGACGTTCCCCACACACGAAAAAAATACTGCCTGAAAAACTAAGGAGACAGGGCTTCTGGCGCTGAGATTAGCCAGAGTAGCCTTGCGACAGTTCTATGAAAGAAAAAATTGTGTGTTATCTCAAGAGCCTCTCAGCTCGACTCTTGCTGCTTACCTTTATTTGGGTGAGTTTTATCTCGGTTCTCGTGGGCTATACGATGTTGCTCAATTGGCAGCTCGAAGCTTCCTCCGCCGCCACGAAAACGATTACCGATATGCGCTACCACACCTTCCGTGTGGTGATTCTCTCGCAACCGATGTATTCCACTGAAACCTTTGATGCGGAGGTGAAAACGATCAACGAATCGTATGCACTTCTCAAAAAGGGTGATCCGTGGTTGCCTTTGATGTTGCCCCCAGGTGAAAAAATCCAAGAAGGTTTGGAAACCGTTTCGATTGAATGGTTTGATCGCCTTTTGCCCATTTTGCGTGCCGCGCGTGAACACAAAGAAGGGGTCAACATTGATGCCACAGAAAAACTGGTGGCCAGCCTCTCTGCGTTGACCGAGAAAGTTGAAGAAGATCGCACGTACTTCTTGTGGCAGCTTCGCTACTTGCAGATTTCGCTCATTATCATGGCGATCTGCTCGCTCTTTGTGATCATGTTCTTGCTCCTTCGCTGGGTGGTGCGCCCCGTGGATCGCTTGGGCGAGGCTATTCATCGCTTGAGTTCTGGAGACTTGAGCGCTCGTGTGGATCACTGCGGGGAAGACGAAATTGGTCAGATTGCCCAAGGCTTTAATTTGATGGCCGATCGCCTCGAAGATTCCTACGACAACCTCGAACAGAAGGTAGCCGAGAAGACCGCTTCTGTGCAGGAAAAGAATAGCTACTTGGCGCAGCTCTATGAAATGACTGCGTTCTTTGCGCAACAGCGTAGCCAAGAAGAAATCATCGAAGGGTTTGTCTCGCGTATTATTCGCCACTCCAATGCCGACGCTTGTACGGTGCACATTATTGATGAGTCCTCTGGCTTGATGCAGCTCGATGCTGCTGACGGCATTAGCGGGGATTTACTCTACCAGCTCTCGCGCTTTAAGAAAGACGAGGATGTGGCGCGTAATGTGCTTGAGAAGAGCTATCCCGTGTGCTTGCACTTGAAAGAATCTGATGAGCCGCTTTCGCAGAGCTTGCGTGCCGCGGGCTTTAACGTTGTTTATAGTTTCCAGATTCGCTCGACAACGGGCGATATTGGGGTCTATTCGCTCTACTTTAAGTCGGGTCCGCGCTTAACCACGCAGTTGGTGCGTCTCTTGAAGAACTTCGCTTCGCACTTTGGTATTGCGATTCAGAATGCTCGTTTAAACGAGCGCGACAGTCAGTTTGCCGTGGTTCAAGAACGTCAGTTGCTTGCCCAGGGCTTGCACGATTCGATCGCTCAGGCGCTTTCCTTCTTGAATTTGCAGGTGCAGTTCTTAATGGAAGCTATTGAGCGCAACGATAATGCGCTTCGTGACGACAGCCTTGCGTCGATCCGTAAGGGCGTGCAAGAGTGCTACGAAGACGTGCGTGAATTGCTTTTGAATTTCCGTGAACGTTTGCACAAAGAAGACTTCATCGAAGGCGTGCAGACCGTGATCAAGCGCTTTGAAGGTCAGGCGCATGTTCAGACGAAGTTGAAGGTCGTGGATAAGGGCATTGGGCTCACACCGCGCCAGAAGTTGCAGGTGATCTTTATCATCCAGGAAGCGCTCTCTAACGTGCGTAAACACGCTCAGGCGCAGTCTGTGTTGATTACGATCGATAACCGCGAAGACCTGCGCGTCAACATTTTGGACGACGGTGTCGGCTTAGACGAAGAAGTCGTTGAAGCGCGTAAAGGGCAGCACGTTGGTCTTTCGATTATGTCTGAGCGCGCTAAGCGTATTGGCGCTTCGCTCTCTGTGTCGAGAGCAGGTCCTGAAGGCGGTACCTTAGTCTCGCTCTTCTTAGGAAAAGACGCTCGTCATTAATTGCTCAAGGGAACCTCAGCCACCGCGCTGAGGTTTTCTTTTTGGCGCACAAAAAACAAAGTCCACATCGGTTTTGAGACCAATGTGGACTTTGCGCATTTGAGGAGATTAACCTCGAATTAGAGACCGCGTTCCTCAATCAAGGAGGTGAGGGCCTTAGCAAGCGATTCGACGCCTGCGCGGATCTTCTGAGAAGGCACCGTCACAAAGGAGAGGCGGCAGTGATCGACTTCAGCGTCCTGGCTATAGAATGCTTCGCCTGGCACAAAGCCAACCGGCACATCGGAATCCAACACACGACGCAAGAGGTCAGCAGAGTTGAGTCCCTTCGGGAGATTCAACCAGATGAACATACCGCCAGAGGGCTTCGTCCAAGAGACCTGCGGGTGCTTCGGCATGTGAAGTTCAAGGCTGTCGAGCATCACCTGAGCCTTTTCGCGGTAGAGCTTACGCACGTTCGGCAAATGGGTTTCGAGCAAACCAGCGTTCATCACACGAGCGGTGAGCAACTGGGTGTAGGTGCTCGTATGTAAGTCCATATTGGTCTTCACTTGGATGAGTGCCTGAAGGACATGCTTCGGACCGCAGATGTAGCCCAAGCGAAGGCCAGGAGCCAAAATCTTACTCATCGTGCCCAAACGCAGCGTGCGTTCTGGTGCGAAAGCACGCAAGGAGCGTGGGGGCTTGTCGCCGTAATAGAGTTCACCGTAAGGATTGTCTTCCACGATCCAGAAATCGTATTCACGAGCCTTGTCGGCCAACTGCTGACGACGTTCTTCATCAATCGTCAAACCCGTTGGGTTCTGGAAGGTCGGCATCACATAGGCAAAGCGAGCACCACGGGCTTCTTCACCAATCTTCGTAGGATCCAAACCCTTATCGTCGTGCTGAAGGTCAACGTACTTCGGCTGGCAGAGGTTAAAGGCAAAGAGCGCACCCAAATAGGTGGGGCGTTCAATCAAAATCTTGGAGCCCAGATCAACGAAGGTACGAGCGATCAAGTCCAAGCCCTGCTGAGAGCCACTCACAATGATGACTTCATCGGCCGAGGTGGGAACTCCAGCTTGCGTTTCATAGCTTGCAATTGCGTTGCGAAGACTTGCCATGCCAGCTGCGCCCGAGTACTGCAATGCAGTCAATGCTTCGTTTTCGAGCGTGCGATCTGCCGCTTCCTGAATTGCCTTAACAGGGAAACCTTCCGGCGAAGGAAGGCCACCGGCGAAACTAATCACTTCAGGACGGTTAGCCAATGCGAGAATCTGGGCAATCACGGAGGAGGCTTTAGGTTTCCCGATGAGGCTGTAGGTCGGCGTCACGCATTCTTGGCAATGAGAGTCTTCTGTCATAATGAAATTCCCAGAGAGAGTATGTTTAGAGAGAGAAAATCCTTCGTTGAAGTCCTTATTTCTTCTTACTTCATCACGAAGGAGGAGGTCCACCCCGATACTTTTCGAGAGGGGGTTCTTTCATTGTATGGCGCGAAGCCCGAATAAATCGGGCAGGGAAAAAATAATTTGCGTCTCACTTTTAATGGATCAGTCTTGATAAGTAGTATTCACTATAAAGAGGACGAAAAACGCGCGATTCGAGCGCAAAAAAGGCGTATTCGGTGAGGAATACGCCTTCCAAACTGTTAAGCCTTAGCCGTTACTTTCTTTTTGGCAGGGGCTTTCTTGGCTGCGGTTTTGGCTGCACTCTTTGTAGTTGTTTTTGTTGCTGCCTTTGCCGTGCTCTTCTTAGCGGGCGCCTTCTTTGCTTTAGTGGCTTTGGTGGCAGCGATCTCTTTGGTGCTCACGTCAAGGTTTAATCGCTCTGCTTTTTCTGGCGCATTGCAAAATTCGGCAATGGGGCAACGTTCGCACTCTGGCGAGCGCGCCTTACAGATGTAGCGACCATGAAGCAAAATCCAGTGGTGTGCGTTTTCTAAGAACTGTGGAGGGACTTGTTTGTAGAGCGCATCTTCCACATCGTCTGGCGTTTTCCCAGGCGCAAAGTCCGTACGATTGCAAACACGGAAAATATGCGTATCCACAGCAATTCGTGGCTGATGGAAGGCAACGTTCAAGACCACGTTAGCCGTTTTGCGTCCCACACCAGGGAGCTTAATCAAGTCTTCAAAGCGCTCTGGGACCTTGCCCCCAAAGTCTTTGAGAATCATCTCAGCCATTTCCACAATGTGCTTAGCCTTAGAGCGATAGAGTCCAATCGTCTGGATGTAAGGAATAATCCCGTCAACGCCCAAAGCGGCAATTTTTTCTGGGGTATTGGCCACGGGGAAAAGCTTTGCTGTCGCGATATTGACGCCTTTGTCGGTGCTCTGAGCCGAGAGCGCTACTGCAACGATCAGCTCGTAGGGCGTTGTGTAATTCAATTCACTTTTGGGGTTGGGGTGCTCGTCGGCGAGATGCTGCATAAATTCTGTGCGCTCTTTTAGTGTCAACATGACTATCTCCTAACAGGTTCTCAGAAGCTTCGCAGTGAATAGGGGCCTTCACGCGCGAGTGCTTTTGGCCTTGGCCATAATCTGAGAGATGAGCAAATTCTTCTTTTGAACGTTCGTTTGGCTGATGGCTTCAAGACGAGCTTGATCCGCTTGGCGAAGTCTTTCTAGACGCGCTTCACGTGCCACGTAGTAGCCCTTGGCGCGGTGTGCATCTTCAAGCGTCCATTCTCCACCCGTTTCCACCATATCAATGCAGTCCATGGGGCAGGCAGGTAAGCAGAGTGCGCAACCTGTGCAGCGCTCTTCAATGACGCCATGCAAATGTTTAGGAGCCCCTGCAATCGCATCCGTGGGGCAAACCTTAATGCACCAACTGCACCCAATGCAGCGCGCAGCCACAATCTTCGCCACAGCAAAGGCCATTTCTTGACCATATTCAGGATCAAGTGGTAGGGGCTCAATATTGAGGCATTGGGCAATACGCTGGATGCCTACCTCTCCACCTGGGGCGCAGCGATTAATGGGCATACCGTCTTTGACGATCGCCTCTGCATAGGCCGCACAACCCTCTGTCCCACACTGGCGACATTGGGTTTGAGGAAGTAGGGCATCCACTTGCTCAATGAGTTGCTGCAAAGAACGGTGGTCGTCGTTGGTTTGCATTAATGAGCTCCGTATTGAGTGTGCGTTTACCAGAGCGACTCAACTAAGAGTTGACCTGGGTTCCCAAAGCGAGGCGAAATCAAGCCACGCGCCTTGAGAAGGGCACGCATTTCTTTAATAAAGTCTGGGTTGCCGCAGAGCATCGTACGAGCCGACTCAGGAACGAGCTTGTGTTCTGCGAGCTCTTCAATCTTGCCAGATTCAATGAGCGTGGTGATACGACCTTCCAAAGGAGAAGGTTCACGCGTTGTCGTTGTCAAAATGCGCAACTTTTTATGGTTTGTTTGGATGGCGGCATCAGCCAGCGCATCCACTTCTTTCACGCCACGCGCGGAAAGCGCCAAGATGACGGTATCCCACTCGGAAATAGCATCTGGATCCTTTAAGAGCGACAAGAAGGGAGCAAGCCCCGCGCCAGTCGCAAAGAACCACATCGTGTCACCTCCTGGAATACGAGAGGGGAGAAGGTTCCCTTCTGCTTCACCATCAAGAAGGACTTCTGCCCCAACTTCAAGCCCCGTTAACGGGGGCGAGAGCGTACCCCCTTCGACTCGCTTGATCAAGAAGTCAAGGGTGGGTTCAACCGGGTTACTCGACATCGAGTAAGCACGGAAAACGGGTTCTCCCCCATTTAACGCGAGACCAATACGAGCAAACTGCCCAGCCTGGTAATTCCAGTGCTTTGGACGAGAGAAACGTAAGTGGAAGAGAGAATCAGTAAGCGCGTTTTTTTCAAGCAACTGAATGGTTTGCATTTAACGCTACCTCCTAGCGATATAACTGTGAAACGGGATCGCCAAACGACAGGTATCGGCGATCCCGACTGATCATGCTCTCATCGTCCACTCTTGGGGTTTAGAGGGAGGTGAAAGAGGAAAAAATTGTTAGCGCTTCAAGTAGGTAATCTTACCCACGACGCCACGCCACTCATCGGCATCATCCGGAGCGGGTTTACGACGCGTAATAGAAGGCCATTCTTTTGCCAATTCGGCGTTCAATTCGATGAATTCTTCTTGTCCTTCTGGCACGTCTTCTTCAGCAAAAATAGCTGCTTCAGGGCATTCAGGGATACACACGGCGCAGTCAATGCATTCGTCTGGATCGATCACGAGGAAATTAGGACCTTCACGGAAACAATCGACCGGGCAGACATCAACACAATCGGTGCGTTTGCAATTAATACAGGCTTCACAAACCACATGAGCCATTGTAGAGTCTCCAGTTTTTCTGATAAAAATTATTATGAAAGCAAGTCACACTCACTTGAGTAAGACATGCATTTTAGTACCATTTTGAAATTTTTCATAGACTTAGTGCTAAAGAGATGATCAAGATCCTTCACATGGACCATAAAAAAGGATCATAATGTGTACCATGGAAACGAAAAAAGATCTTTTTTTTGGCTTAACTAATTCCTCTGAGAAGCCCACAGAAAAAGAAGACGGCCCCATTGAAGTGACGGATGCTCCCGAACCTAGTTATGGGTTAGTGAGAAATACTTCTCGCCGTATTGTGCATGTGGACCTGGATTCGTTTTATGCCTCGGTTGAACAACGAGACAATCCTGCTCTTCGAGGACGTCCCATTGCGGTTGGTAACGCAGATGGGCGAGGGGTCGTTGCGACCGCAAGTTATGAGGCACGCCGCTACGGAGTGCACTCTGCGATGCCAAGCTGCCAAGCAAAACGCTTGTGCCCAGAGATTATTTTTGTGCCAGCGCGCTTTCCTGTCTATAAAGAAACCTCGGCTGCCATTCATGAAATTTTCCATCGCTACAGTGACCTCGTTGAGGGCATTAGCTTGGACGAGGCGTTTCTCGATGTGACGCTCAATAAAAAAGGGATTGAACTAGGGCTTGAAGTCGCCAAAGCGATTAAGGCCGATATTCGTAAAGAGCTCAATCTGGTGGCGAGCGCCGGCGTTTCCTACTGCAAGTTTTTAGCCAAGATCGCCTCTGACTACCGCAAACCCGACGGACTTTGTGTGATTCACCCCGACAAGGCGCAAGAGTTTATTGATCGGCTCGATGTGGTTGACATCTGGGGCGTGGGTCCCGTGAGCGCTGAGCGCCTCTATAAACGTGGCATTCACACGGGGCTGGACCTTCGCCGAGTGCCGCTCCCATGTCTTATCGAACTTTTTGGCGAGCATGGCACATCGCTCTACCAATACGCACGCGGGATTGATGATCGCCCCGTGATGCCCTATCGAGAAAGAAAGAGTGTTTCGTGCGAAGAAACCGTTGAAGTAGACTTGGTCACGCAGGAAGAAATTAGTGCGCTTCTCGTTCGTGTTGCGGAAGATCTCTCGCGCCGCATGATGCGAAGTGCGTTTGTGGGAAAAACCTTGACGTTAAAGTTGCGCCACGCGGACTTTTCCACCGTGAGCCGTGCGATGAGTGCTCCGCGTCCTTACGATGCTACAGTGGAAAGACTGATTGAAGATGGGTTGAAACTCTTGCAGATGATGAAGATTCCGCCCAAAGGGATTCGTCTCTTGGGGTTGCGCGTCGCGAGCCCCGTGGTTGACGATAACCTCACTCCAATGCTCTGGAGTGAGGAGGAGTTGCTCTAATTGGTTTATTCGGCGTGTGTGATGCCGCTTTTGGCACCGTAAATATCGGAATACATGGGCCAAATCATGGCGTAGCCCACGCCCGTAATGACAGCGACATAAATCGGGGCCAAATAGCCAAAGAAGCTTCCTAATCCTAAGAGCGTAAGGCTCGTATAGAAAAAGACCAAAATCAGCATCCCTAGACCCAGGTAACAAGCCCCAGCGCAAAGGCAGGCTCTCCACTGAAGGACAATCCCTAAGAAAGAAGAAAAGATGCTTTTACCTAACTTTTGCCCAGCGTCAGCCTGCAAAAGGGGCGAGAAAAGGGTGAGCGTCACGACAATGAGATAAATCACCATTGAGACACTAAAGGCATCCCAAGGCATCTGAAAGTCGGGGATCTGCGCTGTTTCTTCTGCTTCTAACACCTTGAAGGCATCTTTTCCAAAGTAAAAGAAAATCCGAATCGCGAACTGCAAGCCTGCGGCATAAACGAGCCCCAAGGTCATCAAGGAGCTGCGAAGCTTTGGCTTACGAAAGAGCGAGAAGAAAAGATCGTAGGTGGGGAGTCGCCCTTCGAGCGCTTGCTTCGTAGCATAAACGAGAAGCAACGTGCCAAAGGGCATCCAAATGCCCGCCAAAATGCCACCCACGAGCGGAACGCTGGAGAGCAGCACACTGATCAAAACGTAGAACATCACCATACCGAGGTAGGTGAGGGGATAGCGGCGAATAACAACAAGGGCCGCCAGAAACCAGGAGAGCCCTTGTTTAAATGGAAGTGGTTGCACGAGTTAGAACCCAAATTTCAAAAGTTTGGCGGTACCTAAGGTGCCCTGAGAGTTGCTACCAGGCGTGGAGTCAATCGGGCGTTCTGCCTGATTTTCCATGGTGTAAGGAATGTGCGTGGAGCCAGGCGTCACGACATACTCGGTGACGCGGTTATCTTGGTCGCGCACGGCTTCAATCGTGGTTTCCTTACGGTTGTTGCGAGGCGTTTCGACACCTTTATCGCGATCAGCCTGCGCTTTGGCCATATCCTTAGCCGTGGGAGCCAGAGCTTCCGCTTCTTTTTTCGCTTCAGCCTTAGCCTGTGCTTCAATCTGGGCTTGAGTCGGCGCCTTAGCAGCCATAGCAGGACTCATCACCAATGTGCTAGCGAGTAGCGCACTCGCCGAGAGAGCAAAGAGACGAATCTTATTCATTTTTCTCATCCTTTTAATGGGGGAATGGGGCGCGCGGGAATTCCACTGCACCTTGTGTTACTTTTCATTTTGCCACGAGACCCGCCAAAAAGTGTAAAAAATACGCCTTTGTTGCGGTTTTTTACCTCACTTCAGACGCCTCATCTGTGAAGTTGCTAAGATTAAAAGAATTCACCTTTTTAGCTGGAATACCATGTCAAACACTGTACTTCTCATCGACGGATCGAATTACCTTTTTCGCGCCTTCCACGGATTACCCGATTTACGTACCAGTCAGCAAGAACCGACTGGCGCGATGCGTGGCTTTTTTGGCATGCTCGGCAAAGTCTGGAATTTGGCAAAACCTGACCGCGCTGTGATCGTCTTTGACGCTCCGGGAAAGAATTTCCGCCACGAAAAGTACCCTGACTACAAAGCAAACCGTCCGCCGATGCCGGACGATTTGCGTGTACAGATTGAACCGCTTCTCGCGATTTTGAAAGACTTGGGCTGGCCGCTTGTATCGGTTAAAGGCGTTGAGGCTGATGACGTGATCGCCACGCTCGCAGAGAAAGCGCGCGCTCAAGGGATGAAAATCGTCATTGCAACGGGCGACAAAGACATGGCGCAGTTGGTGGACGAGGATATTCGTTTGTTGAACACGATGAATATTAAGTTCTACGACAAAGAAGGGGTGAAAGAAAAGTACGGCGTTTATCCAGATCGCATCATCGACTACTTGGCGCTCATGGGCGACAAAGTTGATAACGTCCCTGGGATTGAAAAGTGTGGTCCTAAGACCGCTGCCAAGTGGATTGATCTCTACGGGGACTTGGACGGCGTGAAAACGCACGCTGATGAAGTCAAAGGCAAAGTCGGGGAATACCTTCGTGAAGGCCTTCCCTTCTTAGACAAAGCCCGTGAACTCGTTACGATTAAGCGCGACTGTGAGTTGCCAGAAGAGTGGAGCGATCCAGCAAAACTCAACTTAGTGCCTGCCAATCGCGAAAAGGTGACGGCTTTCTGCCAGCGCTGGGAAATGTCGATTTCGACCATTTTGCACGCCGCTCCTGTTGGCGTCTCGGCAACACCTGCCTCGGCCGCTGAAGAAGGCCCCGCTCAGGGAAGTCTCTTTGATGCGCCAGCAGAAACGCCTGCTCACGAAGGGGAAGTCACTAAACGCAAAGCCGTGGTGATGCCCACGGAAGTGGCCAAGGATGAACTCATTATTGCCCCAGACGAGATTCCCTTTACGAAAGTGGATTCTCCCATCGCACTTCAGACGCTGGTCGAAGCACTGGAAGAAAAACGCACGTTGCCTGTGGGCTTACAGCTTGCCTTTACGGGTGAAGCGCGTCACGCGAAGGTCGAAGGCCTGGTGGTCGCGCTCTCCGCAAAAGATATTTATGTCTACCATGAACGCTTGGGGCTCTCCAGTAAAGAAGTGCTCGACGCGCTCGCCCCTTGGTTGAGTGCCGATACCCTGAAAGTCGCGCACGATGCGAAGACAATTCGCCATGCCTTGCGCTCGCAAGGGATTGAACCAGGTGGTCGTTGGGATGACACGATGCTGATGAGCTATGTGCTTGAGGCGCATTTAAAGCACGAATTGCCTGCGCTTTCTCGTCGCTACTTAAAGTGTCAGATTCCGCTCGTGGAAGAAGTGCTTGGGAAGGGCGCCAAGGCGATTACGCCCGCTGAAGCCGATGTGGATCAACTCGAAAAGTGGCTCTCTGAAGAGGGTGCAGCGATTCGTGCGCTTTCTTCAACGCTTTACGCGCACCTCGCCGTGGACGAAAAACTCAAAGGGATCTACGAGCGCATTGAACGCCCACTCTTGATCGTTTTGGACAAGATGGAAACGAACGGTGTGGCGATCGACAGCTTTAAGTTTGCGCAGGAGTCGGACGACTTAACGCAACGTCTGAAGTCGCTCGAAGAAGATGCCTATCGTTTAGCAGGGAAGTCCTTTAATTTGTCGAGTCCCAAGCAGTTGGGCACCATTCTCTTTACGGACTTAAAGCTTCCCGTCATTAAGAAGACGGCAACAGGGTCTCCTTCGACCGATGAAGAAGTCTTGAACGAATTGGCGCTTGACTATCCGCTCCCGAAGGTGATTCTCGAATATCGCATGATTGCGAAACTCTTGAGCACCTATATCGATAAGCTCCCGAAGATGCTCGATGCTAAGGACGGGCGTCTACACACCACCTTTGGTCAGGCTACGGCTGTGACGGGACGCTTAGCGAGCTCGGAACCCAATTTGCAGAACATCCCTGTGCGCACCCCAGAAGGGCGTCGCGTGCGTGAAGGGTTTGTCGCCAAAGAAGGCTGCCAGATTTTGTCGGCTGACTACTCTCAGATTGAGTTGCGTATCATGGCACACCTCTCGGGCGACGAAGGGCTACTTAAAGCCTTCTCGCAAGGGCGAGACGTGCATAAGACAACCGCCGCGAGCGTCTTTAATAAGACCGTGGACGAGGTCACCGCTGACGAACGTCGTATGGCGAAGGTGATTAACTTTGGTCTCATTTACGGCATGAGTTCTTTTGGCCTTGCGCAGAACTTAGGGATTGACCGTAAAGTGGCGGAAAAATACGTGCAAGACTACTTTGCTCGCTATCCAGGCGTAAAGCGCTATATGGAAGAAAAGCGCGCTGAGTGCCATGAAAATGGCTTTGTCGAAACGGAATTTGGTCGCCGTTTGTGGATTCCCGATATCAACGCTTCGCGTAAGCCCGTGCAGGCCGCTGCCGAGCGTGCTGCAATTAACGCCCCGATGCAGGGGACGGCAGCAGACTTGATTAAACTCGCGATGATTGCCGTGGAAAACTTCTTAGAAAAGGGTGGCTATGAAGCAAAACTCATTCTTCAGGTGCACGACGAATTGATTCTCGAAGTGCCAGAAAAAGAAGTGAAGGAATTAAAAGATGCCGTGCCACGCTTAATGGCAGAGGTCGCTTCCTTGAAGGTGCCGCTCATCGCTGAAGTGGGCGTAGGGGCAAGCTGGGAAGAAGCTCACTAAAAACCTAGAAAGAGAAAAACCGCCTGAACGGCAAATGAGCGTTCAGGCGGTTTTCTATATAAGCGAAGCAAAAATCTTAGAGGCAGGAGCCCGGCTTCATCGGCACCAAGGTCATTAACTTCTTGCCTTCAGCGTCGAAGAAAACCACCGATTCGCCATCGGCCTTAACGGTCTTGGCGGCCTTCAAATTCGAGACAAAGCTGTTTTCCACCTTCATCAAAGCGGGACCACAAGCGCGCTTGGTCATGCCCATCTGGGAGAAGTCGACCTTGTCGCCCTCTTGCGTCACTTTACCCGTGATGCTATTGCAGGCAGTGTTGCCCGAGAGTTCTCCTTTGTCGCTAATTTCAAGCTCAGGCGGGAGTTCGCAGTCTTCGCTGATCACTTCAGCCCACATCAAAGAGCGACCCGCCAATTGCGGGGCCTGTGCATACGCCTGAGTGCTCAAGGCGACTAATGAGGTGAGCAGAGCGGCGGCCAATGTCTTTACTGACATAGAAAATCTCCGAAATTTAGAGAGTAATTGAAGTTTGGTTGAGTGTGAGTATAGCAACTTAAGTTTGCGCTACCTTAAAGCAAAGGACTCCTTGCAACATTCTCTCACTACTGAAACAAGCGCAAAAAAGCCAATGAAAAACCTCGCGAGCATTGCTACCCGCGAGGTTTTGAGGTTGAGAGATCTAAACGCTATGGGTTAGATGAGCTTTTCGCCCTCTTCATAAGGTTCAGAATTCAATTCGCCTTCCATGGCGGTCACGACCACTGCAGAAGCAGCGTCACCCACCACGTTAATGGACGTACGGATCATGTCGAGAATACGGTCCACACCAGCGATCAAGGCCACGGCTTCGAGCGGAATACCGATCTGCGTGAAGACGATGGTCGTCATGATCAAACCAGCGCCCGGCACACCAGCCGTACCGACGGCAGCGAGCACACCCATCACCACGACCGTGAGCTTCGTCGTCATGTCCATCGGAATACCGAAGACTTCAGCGGCGAACACAGCGCACACGCCCATGTAAATGGCGGTACCGTTCATGTTAATCGTGTTACCGAGCGGAATCGAGAAGGAGGAAATCGCTTTGGTTGCGCCTAAACGACGGGTGGAGTCCAAGTTAGCCGGCAAGGCAGCGGCGGACGAGCAAGTCGTGAAGGCAACGAGCCAAGGTTCGAAAATACCCTTAACAAACTTCATCACTGGAATCTTCGTGAAGATGCGAACCATCGGCAAGAGGACCACACACACGAAGAAGACCGTGGCGAGGAAGGAGCTCAGAATCAAGGAGCCAAGCGGCAAGAGAACCGAGAGACCATGGCGGCTCACCGTGAAGGCGATCAAGCCGAACACACCGATCGGAGCAAAGCGCATCACCGTACCGGTCACACGAATCATCGTGTCGCCAACGACTTCAAAGAAGTTGAGCACGGGTTTAGCACGTTCGCCCAAAGCGGAGAGTGCGAAGCCGAACATCACAGCAAAGAAGATGATCTGAAGCATGGAGCCTTTGGCCATAGCTTCAATCGGGTTAATCGGCACGATGTTGAGCAACGTGTCAACGAGCGGCGGCGGAACAATTTCCTTAGCCTTCAAGCCTTCCGTGGATAGGTCCAAACCAACGCCCGGCTGAATAACCGAAGCGAAGATCAAGCCAACGGCAACGGAAATAGCCGTCGTAATCGCGTAGATGAGGAGGGTCTTTAAGGCAACGCGACCAAGTTTGGACGTATCACTAATCCCAGCAGCACCTGCAATGATGGTAGCGATCACCAACGGGACGACCACCATACGAATCAAACGAATGAACAAATCGCCCAGTGGTTTGAACCACGTCTGAGCAAACTGCGTATCGACCATAGCACCAACGATAATACCGACCACAAGGCCAATCATCATCTGCCAGGCCAAACCTAGTTTTTTACCAGAGGACATATTTTTCCCACCCTTATGCTAAAAATTGTCCGATTGAAGAAAGTTCTTAGAGATATAGAGGTATGCTAAGAATGTAAAGGCAAGAGTTTTTCTTGCTTTTTTGATTGTATTGCCTTGCTCTTAACGTAACGCTAGAGAAAAACCCTAGGGGTTGGAGAGGAAGATCCGCGATGTGCTCATAAGAGAGGCGTTCACGTAAGGAAATATTGCAAAATTTGACGCTCATCAAAAGAAAGTCCGATTTTATTTAACTATCAGTTAAATAGTTTGTTAAAAATCCTCCTCTTTTTTACGGAGATGTTTCTGAAAAATTAGCTCTATTGGATTACGTCGAAAGAATGAGTTGCGAGAAAAACGGTTTTTGAGACCGATTTCTTCGGGATTTTGTTTCTTCGGGATTTTGCTAGGAGAGAAAGCTCGAGAAAAAACGAATAATTTACTGAGGTCGGGTAAAATTCAAGAACAATAAGCGAGAAGAGGGCGATAAGTGTCTCTTAGCGCGTGGCTGGTCAGAAGGCCAGCATTCTGAATCATTAAGGAAGTGCTATGTCAGAGAAACAGAAACCCGTTGAGTCGTTGAGTTTTGAAGAAGCCATGGAAGAGATCGAACAGATCACGGGCAAACTCACTTCGGGGAATCTTACGTTACGAGACTGCGTTGATAGCTATCAACGTGGTGTAGCATTAGTGAAACGTTGTCGAGACGAGCTCCAAGAGGCTCGTGAACAAATTCAAGTCTTGCAGGCCGACGCTAACCCCACGGCAGCGAAAGACTTTGTCGACGAAGAAGGCACGCTCTAAACGGAAAAAAAGAGTGAAAGCATAATTCTGAAAAGGCAAGTGAGATGGTTGAGAGTCGTCCAAATTTTCAAACTTGGGGCCAAGAAAAGGCTGAGCACTTTGAGCGCTATGCAGAGCGTCATCTGCCCCAGCCAGGAAGTGGTCCCAATGAGCTCATTGACGCAATGCGCTATGCAGTCTTGGGTGGCGGAAAGCGTATTCGCTCTTTGTTAGCTTATGCGGCAGGAGAAGTCTCTCGCGCCGAAGCAGGTGTGCTCGACTCGGTAGCCCTCTCGCTAGAATGCATCCATGGCTATTCGCTCGTGCACGATGATATGCCTGCGATGGATAACGACACGCTTCGTCGTGGGAAACCCACCGTGCATGTCAAGTTTGGAGAGGCTACCGCGCTTCTTGCTGGTGACGCACTTCAGTGCCAAGCCTTTGAAGCCTTAAGCCAAATGACGGCTGAACCTGCTATGGTATTGCGATTGGTGAAGACCCTTTCTCACGCCTCTGGCGTTCGAGGCATGTGTGGCGGGCAAGCGTTTGACTTAGCCATGGTGGGAGAAAAACCTGGCATTGAAGAGCTCTCGCAAATGCAAGCCTTAAAGACGGGCGCCTTGATTGAAGCGGCGGTCCTGATGGGCGCACAAGCGGGCCAATGGGATCGCTTGGCAGAATTTACCAAAGAAGCGCTTTTAGAATACGCTGACCATTTGGGTGTTGCGTTCCAAGTGGTGGACGATATTTTAGATTGCACTGCCGATAGCCAAACATTAGGCAAAACGGCAGGAAAAGATGAAAAAGACGACAAACCCACTTGGGTGTCGTTACTCGGTCTAGAAGGCGCTCGCGCGCGAGCTGAAAGCTTGCACCAAGCCGCGCTTGCCGCGCTAGACCGTATCAAGCAAGATCGCTTTGTCGCGCCAGACGCAACAGTGCGCCTCAAAGAAATTGCTGATTACGTGGTTTTGCGTAAGTTTTAAGTGAATAAAGAAGTTTCTCCACTAAGAGAGGGATTTTCTTTTAAAAAATTTTGTGTCACTATACAATGATGGCCGTGTGGCTAAGCCTAAGGAAGAAAAGTGACTTCGTATCCTGTATTAGAAAAGATCAACGACCCTAAAGATCTTCGAGCTTTAGATGAAAAAGAATTACCAGAATTGGTGACAGAGTTGCGCCAATTCTTAGTTGACTCCGTCTCGAAGACGGGGGGACACCTCTCGAGCTCTTTAGGCGCCGTGGAATTATCGATTGCCTTACATCGAGTGTTCAACACCCCGGACGATCGTTTGATTTGGGACGTTGGACACCAGGCTTATGCACACAAAATTTTGACTGGTCGCCGTGAACAGATGGGCACGTTGCGCCAGAAAAATGGTCTCTCTGGCTTTCCAAAACGCACTGAATCCGAATACGACGAATTCGGCACGGGTCACTCTTCCACTTCCATTTCTGCCGCTCTTGGTATGGCGGTTGCCGCGAAACTCGAAGGCAAAAAAGATCGTTGGCACGTCGCGGTGATTGGTGATGGTGCTTTGACTGGTGGGATGGCGATTGAAGCATTGAACGATGCGGGCTTTTATAAGTCTGGCGTCAAGCTTCTCATCATTTTGAACGACAATGAATGCTCGATTTCGCCACCTGTGGGCGCCATTTCGGCTCACTTAGCGAAGATGGTCTCAACGCGCACCTATATGGAGTGCCGTGAACTCTCGAAGAAGATTTTGAAACCTGTGCCTGGTCTCTGGAAGATCGCGAAGCGCATGGAACAAAACGCCATCTCCTTTATGAGTCCGCCCTCGAACCTCTTTTCGAGCTTTGACTTAAATTACTACGGTCCGATTGATGGGCATGATGTCAACGGGTTAATCGAAGTGCTCTCTAATTTGAAGCAGCTCGACTGTCCTTGCGTGCTCCACATCGTAACGAAAAAGGGTCACGGGTACGAACTCGCTGAAAAGGATCCGACGGCCTATCACGGCGTAGGGAAATTCGACCCCGCGGTGGGGTTAGTGAGTGGTCCCAAGGGAGCTCCCACCTATACGCAGGTCTTTAGTCAGTGGATTGAAGATAAGGCTGCTGCCGATGAACGTCTTTACGCGATCACCCCAGCCATGCGCGAGGGTTCTGGCTTAGTGCAGTTTGAAAAGCTTTTCCCAAATCGCTATCGTGACGTCTCGATCGCCGAGCAGCATGCGGTCACGTTTGCCGCAGGGCTTGCTTGTGAAACGATTCGCCCAGTGGTGGCGATCTACTCCACCTTTATGCAACGCGCCATGGACCAGATTATCCATGACGTCGCCCTGCAGAATTTGCCAGTCCTCTTTGCGGTGGACCGTGCCGGCTTGGTGGGGGCAGACGGCGCAACGCATCATGGGTTCTTTGATATTCCGCTTTTGCGTACCGTGCCTAACATGACGGTGATGGTCCCCTCGGACGAAAACGAATGCCGTTTGATGTTAAATACGGGCTACGAATTAGGCACGCCTGCCTCAGTTCGCTATCCGCGTGGTAAGGGTCCAGGCGTAAGTCCCACGGCAAAACTTGATGAAACGATTCCTATCGGGAAAGCGCGTCAGCTGCGCCACGGGAAGAAAGTCGCCATCTTGGGCTTTGGCTCCATGGTCTCTCGTTGCTTAGAAGTGGCGGATACGTTTGATGCCGCTGTCTACGATATGCGCTTTGTGAAGCCTATTGATAAAGAGACGATCCTTGACGCGGCCAAGAACTTTGACTTGCTCGTCACCGTGGAAGAAGGGGTTCTCGCAGGGGGGGCGGGTTCCGCAGTCCTTGAAGCACTCTCTGAAGAGGGCGTGACGGTGCCCACGCTTCGTCTAGGTCTTCCGGATGAATTCTTGGAGCAGGGCACACAAGACGAACTCTTGGCAGATGTGGGTCTCTCGGTTGAGGGGATTCGTGCCTCGATTCAAAAGCGCCTCGAAGCGCTCAATCTCGCCTAACTTCTCGTTAAGTCTCTGAGAAATCACTCTTTTTTGAAGTCCCGTTGATCCTTGGTTGGATCAGCGGGATTTTTTCACGCCTTTTTCTCGAAAAGTTGGGGGTTGCTCCCAGTTTCCAGATTTTGATTAAGTTATTGATTTATAAGGGAAAATTTCAAAACATACTCTAGACCTAGTTCTCCAAGGAGAGAGAATTACTCCTTCTGGAGGGGTAGAAGTTGAGAAAAATTGCGCTTTTTTTGCGTTTAGTTCAAAAAAATTGTCAAAACCCTAGGGATATTCCTAGGAATTTTGTCTCTTGACCTGTGGGAGACCCTCGGTCTTAAAGTTTCTTCCATGCTTTTTTAATCACAGCGAAATTCGTTTCGCGCACTTCGAGGTCAACAATGACAAAAGAACTTTCTCGCCGTGCCTTTTTGCGCACAGGTTTAGTCAGTGGTGCGACTTTGGCCGCCTCTCCTCTCGTTCACGCTGCTGGTGGTATTTATAAGTCGGGGACTTATTCCGCTAAGGCCGCTGGTATTGGTGACGTGACCGTCACGATGACGTTTGATGAAAACAAAATCACGAACGTGGTGTTGGATGTGGCCAACGAAACTCCGTCGATTGGCCAAGCTGCTGCCGAAACCTTGAAGAAGCAGTTGATGAGTCTTCAGAGCGCTGAAATTGATGGCGTCTCTGGTGCCACCATTACGTCTCGCGCTGTTCATCAGGCCGCTGCCAAGTGTATCGCTCAAGCTCGTGGCGAAATCCCCGTTGAAGTCATCACCAAGAATGAAGAAAAGGATGACGGCGACTGGCTCGGCAAAGCCCCTGAAATCGCTGAAAAAAGATATTGTTGCCACGCACGACACCGACATTCTCGTCGTGGGGTGCGGTACGGGCGGTATGTTCGCCGTAGCCGCCGCTGCTGAAGCTGGTGGCAAGGTGATTGGTATTGATCGCTTCCATGTGGGCACTGGCGTTCGTGAAGACTTGGGTGCTATTGATTCGCGCTACCAGAAGAAGTGGGGCACGAAGATTGACAAGTTTGACTTCATCACGATGGCTACGCAGTACGCTGGTGGCCATATCCAGCAGGATTTGGTGAAGCTCTGGTGCGAACAGTCTGCTGAAGCCATTGATTGGTTGGGTGACCGTTTGGAAGAACGTGGCATCGAACTCTGGCACGAAGCGGGCGACAAGGATGACCATACCCGCTATGAACACTTCGCCACGGGTCACTCTCCTCGCTTGCCGCGTGGTAAGGACGGCAAATTCACCGTTACGTTGAGCCAGGTCATTGCTGACTACGCGCTTAAGAAGGGTGCTCGCTTTGACTACAGCACCAAGATGGTGAAACTTGAAAAGAATAAAGAAGGTCGCGTCACGGGCTGTATCGCTCAGAATAGCGAAGGCAAATACGTGCGCTACAACGCCAAGAAGGGCGTGATTGTGGCAACGGGTGGCTACGCTAAGAACATCAAGATGATGGAAGCGCTCCAGCCTTGGAACCTTCGTGTGGTGGGTCGTACGGGTGCTATGCCTGGCGCTCACGGTGACGGTATCCGTGCTTGCCTCTGGGTTGGTGCCAAGATGGACGAAACCCACTCCGCTTTGAAGTTTGACCGCTGCGCAATCCGTCCGAATCAGACGCCTGGCGTCGAAACGCTGAATTCTGGTGACTCTGGTTTCTTCTGGATGGGTTCTCAGCCTTGGCTCAAGGTGAACGCTGATGGTAAGCGTTTCATGAACGAGTCTGGTACCTACGAAAACATCCTTCACGCTGACGAATACCAGAAAGGTCACAGCCACTGCACGCTCTTTGATAGCAACTGGGTGAAGTACGCCGAACAATTCAAGATGCACGGCTGCTCTCGCATATTCCCGTTCGCGAACGGCGCTGACCCCAACATTCCTTGGCAGGTCGTCGAATCGAAGATGCTTCCTGGCTTGATTGAAAAGGGCTTCGTGGTGAAGGCCGATACGATCGAAGAACTCGCTCAGAAGCTCCAGTTGCCGGTCGAAACCTTGAAGGCCACGATCGCTCGCAACAACGAACTCTACAAGAAGGGTGAAGACGTGGACTACGGTAAAGAAGCTCACCGTCTCTCCCCGATCGATAAGGCTCCGTTCTACGGCGCTAAGAATACGGGCTGGTTGCTCTGCACGTTGGATGGTATCCAGATCAACACCGACATGAACGCTATCGACACGGAAGGCAACCCTATCCCGGGTCTCTATGTGGTCGGTAACGACAGTGGCAGCTACTTTGCGAACGAATACCCGAACCTTGCCACGGGTATGGCTTGCGGTCGTACGGTGACCTTTGGTCGCATCGTAGGTCGCAACCTCGCCAAAGCGAAAGCCTAAGTAACGACTTAGTCCCCTCCAGAGATCCATATTTCACCACCAGGCGAGATGGTAGTGGGGCATGGATCTCTGGAAATGCTCTCATTTTTTTAGACCTCTAGATTCCCTCTAAAGAAAGGAATCACCTACCAAGGAAAAAGACAATGAAAACCCGCGTATTTGCTGTCGCCTTTATTGGCGCAATGGCTGCGATGAGCGCCTCTGCAACTGATGTTCAAATGTATGGTGTGCTCGACTACGGTATGTCGATTCAGCATCGCTCTTATGTGGATCAACCGAGCACTACGAAGACTGCGATGATGTCTGGTCAGTACATTGGCTCTCGTTTCGGGATTAAAGGCACGGAAGAACTTGCCAATGGCGTGAAAGTTGGTTTCGTGTTGGAAAACGGTTTCAGCGCTGATACCGGCAAGATGGGGCAGGGCGACCGCCTCTTTGGTCGTGACGCTCGCCTCTTTGTAGAAGGCGCTTTTGGTCACGTCTCCTTTGGCCGTATGGGTTCCATGGTGGGCGGCAACGGTCCGTTCGCTCGCTTTGGCCACGTGGTGAGCCCGTTCTCCTGCGGGTGGGGCGACGTTGGTGGCACCTTGCAGGTGGTCTCTTTGGGCTACGAATTTATCGATAACGCCATTGCCTACACAACCCCGAAGTTTGGTGGATTTGACGCTACGGTTCAGTACTCCTTCGGTACCGACTCCACGAAGTATGGTTCTGGCACGGAAGGCAAATCGAGCGTGGATCGCATGTATAGCGCGACCATTCGTTATCAGAACGAGCGCATGATGGTTGCTGCTGGTATTGAAAACATCAACCAGGCTCAGCCTGCTGCTCGCCAAAACGATTTGGACGACTCCTTCTCCTTTAACTTGGGCGGCAACTACAACGCTGGTTGGGCGAAGTTCTACGGCTATGGTCAGTACTTCCAGAACTACGCTGCTACCTCGAAGACCACCATGTTCACGATTCCTTCTGGTATCGATGGCTACGGCATGATCTTTGGTGTGGACTTCCCGCTTCTCGGTGGTAACTTCAAGACTTCTGCTGGTTATGGCGACTTCAAAGGTAGCCACGAAAAAGATTTGAAGATGAAGACCTATCAGGTGGCTGCTGGCTATACCTACCTGTTAAGCAAGCGCACGACGCTCTATACGGCAGCTGATTGGATTCGTTCTGACTACTCGGATGCCTATGAAGCAAACCATCCGAAGGCCACGGAAGGTGTGTATGAATTGATCTTTGGCATCGTGCACAAGTTCTAAAAAGCTAAGCTCCAACGGTGATAATTCTCCCCCGTCCTCTTAGTGTCTCCTGAGGACGGGAATCACCATCTAGGGCAAGCCCGTAGCGGGTGTTGGTTTAATCCTTGGTTCGGATGGGGATCAAGAAGCGGCCAATACAGTTACGAGCTTGCCCTTCTTCGTCTGAAAGACGCATTTCGTTCAAAAGAAGCGAGTCTCCCGATGGCGTGAAACCCAATTCGCGCAGTTTGTCAAAAGCAGGGTGTTTACCCAACAAAATAGCTTTCATCCCAAAAGCGCCTTCCAATCTCCAGAAGTGAAAGACAAAAGCTTTCTCAAAAGCGAGCTTAATAACGGCATCGTTCGTGGGTAGCGCGTACTCTTTCATCATGCTTTCAGAAATCGCTAGCCCCCAAAAAAGTTCAGTTGGTAAGGGGGCGCTCCCTTGCTTTACGTAGAGCGCAGATTTCGTCACTGGCAACCAAGAGAGCCACTTGTTGAGGAGCTCATAAATCGCGGGCTCTTTGAGAAAGTCCGTGGTATGCGTGTGAAAGAGGAAGTAGTAAGGTTCAACCGTCGTGATTTCCCAATCAATCGGGCGAAGAATACGCTCTTTTTTGCCAGGCTTGGAAACGACGATGTTCGTCCACAATGCTCTTTAAGCGGGCGATTTCTGCACTAATTTCTTCGACACGCGCATCTAAAGTTGCTGTGGCCTCGGTTGGTGTCTTTTCCAAAAGCGCTTGCATGTCTTTAATGCTCACACCGTAGTTTCTCAAGCGCAGGTATTCAATCACGCGGGCAGATTGATCAAAACTGTAATAGCGGTAGCCACTCTCTGAAGGATGAACCTCTAAAAGTCCATTTTTTTCATAGTGCTTCAGGTAGTCAGAGGAGACGCCGAGATAGCGCGAAAAGTCTCCGATACGGTATTTTTTCAAAGTCGAAGTGGCCATAGTGCAAAAAGAGATTAGAGAAGATGGGCTGAGAGCCTTTCCATTGTAGTGTTTTTTAGTTGGTGAGCGATATTAAACTCGCGCGAATACCCTCTATAAGTGGGTAAAAAACGACTTTTGGTCAAAAATCAAAAGAAGGCGGTACAATGAGGAGTAGGGAGTCCAAACTCCGCCCAACTTCACCCACAGGAGATGGTGTATTGCTCCGAGCAACTGCACCATGAAAGCTTATGACACTGCAGCACAACTTCTCTCTCGATGGTCTGACAACGTTTGGTTGCCGCTCTCAAGCACAATACTTCGCGCGTGTGAGTACGCTTGAAGAATTGAAAGCCGCGCTCGCAGAAGCGCAAAGCTTGGGCATTAAAGTGCACCTCTTGGGTGGTGGCGCCAATACCATTGCTCGAGAACATATCCGTGGGTTGGTGCTCAAAATCGATATCAAAGGATTTGACCTTCAACCTCATGGTGAAGATGAAGCGCTTGTGACGGTGGGTGCAGGCGAAGTCTTTGATGATGTGATTCGTCGCACAATTGAAGCGGGCTACAGTGGACTTGAAAATTTAAGCGCAATTCCTGGCACCGTGGGTGGGGCTGTGGTGCAAAACATTGGCGCCTATGGGGTGGAATTGGCTGAGCACTTTGTGAGCGTGCGCATTTGGGATCGTCAATCTCAGTCTGAGCGCGTCTTAACGCTTGAAGACTGCGATTTTGCTTACCGCCACTGTGTCTTTAAGATGCCTAAAGCCTCGCAGTGGGTGATTATCTCGGCAGTACTTCGTGTGACGAAGAGCTTTAAGCCCGTGATTGGCTACAAAGACGTGGAACAGGTCTTAGAGCGCGAAGGACTGACTGCAGAAACCTTGACGTCCGCGAAGATGGCGGAGATTATTCGGGAAATCCGCGCGCGTAAACTTCCCAATCCTGCGGAAATTGGCAACGCCGGGTCGTTCTTCACGAACCCCATCGTCAACAAAGTGCTCTGGAAGAAAGTGCTCACCACCACTCCCAGCCTTACCACCTACAAAATCGGTGGCGGTCGTATGAAGATTGCCGCAGCAAGCCTCATTGAAGCAGCTGGCTTCAAAGGGCAGAAGGCAGGCAACGTTGGCGTCTCGGATCGTCATGCGCTGATTCTGGTCAATCACGGTGGCGCAACAGGCGAGGAAGTCCTGGTCTTTGCGCAGAGTATTCAAAATAAAGTCGAAGCCCTTTATGGGGTGCGTTTGGCAATGGAACCCGTGGTGCTTTAATGTCGAAAAATACTGAACTTGGCATCGCACCGTGGAGTGTCGCCTCACTTGCGGAGGACACAATACCGCTTCTGGAAGAAGCCTATTATTCCGAGTGGCGCCACGAAACCCTAGGTGACGATGCACTCGCTCGCAAGATTGCGCGCTACTTTTGTGCGCACCTTGCCAATCAAACCAACTTGTCGGACATTTATATATATAACCACAGGTTTGCTGGCGTGGTACTTGCTCGCATCAACAGTCAGCCAATTACGTTAAAGTTGCCACCCGAGTACGATGAGGCAGCGCTTGAAGCGGAAATCAAAGCGACTGAGCTTGGACGCAAATCGATTTTTCTGTGTCAGACGATTTTTAAGTTGAACGAAACACTTCGCCAGAATGCCGCACAAAATGGTCGCGTCTTTGATGCGGAACTTCTTTTCCTTTTCGTGGCAAAAAGACATCGTCGTGGTGGTTTAGGAAGGCAAATGGTCAAATACATGCAAGGATGTATGGAAAGGGCTGGCGCGAAAAATTTCTGCCTTTTCACCGACACGAACTGCAACTGGCAGTACTACATGAAAGAACCTTGGGTCAAAGAAGGTGAACTTCCCTGGCCAGAGGTTGAAGGCATGGCGGGCGGACGCGAAATGATGTTCTCCAGAACGCTCTAAAAAATCTAGGTACAAAAAAAGCACAACCACTTTCGGATTGTGCTTTTTTTGATTAGGGAGGCGAGGTGTCGTCTCCCTCAATCACTCCTGCTAATTAGGCCATGGCCTTGATAGCGGCGGAGAGACGGCTCTTATGACGAGCAGCAGCATTAGCGTGGAGAACGCCCTTGCTCTTCATCGTGTCGATCACGGATTCAGCGCAAACGAAAGCTTCCTTAGCGGCAGCCTTGTTACCGGCGACGATGAACTTGCGCACAGCCTTGATGGCGGTACGGTACTGGCTGCGCTGGGCAGCGAGGTGAGAGTTACGAGCAACGTTCTGACGAGCGCGTTTGCGAGCTTGCTTAGTATTGGCCATTTTGTAAAATTCCTTTGCCTTTAAAAGAGGTTAACAGTCGGCGTCGAGAAAATGAATGATCCCTCAATTGTGAGAGATCTCTCATGGGTCCATCTCGGTGTGCCCGATGACCTGAGGATGCATCGGAGACGCCGCCTACCGACTTTCTGTCGAGCAAGAACAGAAAACGTTGGCAATGCGGTTTTTAGCTGTTGACACCAAAGACTTCGCTAGGGTTTTCGAGTGAATCACTTCAAGCCACTCTCAGTCTTTCGTGAGACCGGAACGAAAGGAGAGAAGCCTTCAATGAAATTGACACATCTCAGAAAGCTCTTGACTATATCAAATTTCCAAGCTCCTTGGGGCTTTTGGAGTAAAATTTTTTCTTTAATGTTTATCCGCTTCTTTCCTACGGATTTTTTTCCATGTCTTTGCTGAAATCTTCGGCGACGGTTTCGGGTCTCACCTTAATGAGTCGTGTAACCGGCGTTATCCGTGATATGTTGATCGCCCGCTACTTTGGGGCGAGTGCCGAAACGGACGCGTTCTATGCCGCTTTCCGACTCCCGAATATGTTGCGCCGTCTTTTCGCTGAGGGCGCCTTTCAGCAAGCCTTTGTGCCGATGTTGGCTGACGTGAAAGAAAAGGGGAGTGATGCGGAGTGTCAAGATTTCATTCACCATGTGCTCACGATGCTCGCGATGGCCGTTTTTGCTGCGAGCGTTTTGGGGGTGCTCGCCTCGCCCTTGCTCGTCTGGGCCATTGCGGGCGGACTTTCCTCGAACCCTGAAGCGTTTGATTTGGCCGTGGCCTTAACACGCTTCATGTTCCCCTATATCGCCTTTATGTCGCTTGTGGCTTTTGCGGCGGCGATTTTGAACACATGGCATCGTTTTGCGATTCCTGCCGTCACCCCAGTGCTACTCAATTTGAGTTTCATTGGCTGCTCGATTGTCTTAGCCCCACGCATGAGTGAACCGATTTGGGCGCTCGCCATTGCGGTCATTTTGGGTGGCATTTTGCAGTTGGGGACGCAAATTGTGGCCCTCTGGCGTTTAGGAATTCGCTTTAAGTTTGTGAGTCCCAAAAAAGCCTATGGCGACAGCAATGTGCGCCGCGTCATGAAATTGATGATTCCTGCGCTTTTTGGTGTGGGTGTGGCACAGCTCTCGATTTTGATTAACACCAATATCGCTTCGCACTTAGAGCATGGTGCAGTGACGTGGCTTAATTATGCAGACCGTTTGATGGAATTTCCCACGGCCCTTTTGGGCGTCGCGCTTGGTACCGTACTTCTCCCTGGGCTCTCTCGCGCTTATGCGCAAGGCGATACCGCGCGCTACAACCACCTGCTTGACCGCGCTCTGCGCCTGGTGGTTTTAGTGGGGATTCCAGCGGCAGTGGGGCTTTGGCTCACGGCCGATGAGCTCGTCGCCTTCCTCTTTCAAGGGAAACAGTTTTTGCCTAGCGACGTGCATCAAACCGCTTTGGCCGTTGTGGGGTATAGCGTGGGGCTCTTAGGTCTCATTGCGCTTAAGATTGTGGCTCCTGCTTTTTATGCCCGTAAAGACATTCGCACCCCAGTGCGTGTGGCCTGCTGGAGCTTGGTGTGCGTACAATTAGTGAACTTAATTTCTGTGCCACTTTTTTCGCAAGCTGGGCTCGCGCTCTCTGTTGGGATTGGGAGCCTCTTTAATGCAGGAACGTTGCTATTTTTCCTTCGTAAGCGCGATATTTATACGCCACAAGCGGGCTGGGTTCGCTACTTAGCACGTATTGCCATTGCGACACTCGTGATGGGCGGGGCGCTCTACCGGGGGCAGCTAGGCTACGACTGGACAACGCTAGCTTGGAGCATGCGCGCAGCGGGCGTTGCGGTGATGGTTCTGGGAGCCGCTGTCGTTTACTTTGGTCTGCTTTTTGCCATGGGTTGGCGACTTAAAGAAATTCGCGGCTAAGAGAGCGAAAACGCAATAGCAAAAGAGCACGACTTCTGTCGTGCTCTTTGCGTCTCCTGGTGTTTGAGTTTAGTTCGAGCCATCCGACTCATGATCAACGCCTTCAGCCTCATAGTTAAAAGGCATTTCTTCAGGCCAAGCGATCAAGGCATCTTCTTCCATGGTTTCGAGTGCCTCAGCACCAAGATAGGCAGTGTTGACCGCGTAATTGAGCTTCGCGTACACATGCAAAAGCTTATTTTTGAGCACATCTTCTGCGTCTTCCAGGTCGCCATTGTCAAGCATCTCAACCGCTTCGCCGAGCGCTTCATAGGCGTCCGTTAACGTGGCAGAAAACCAATCTTTATCAATTTGATCGTGACTCATGGGAATGAGGCCTCAAAAAAAGTAGCGGTATATACCGAAATTGTCGCCATCATTGTAGCGAAAAATATTCAACGAAATCAGTTCGAGTTTAATCCTGCTTTTGCGCTTTTGCCATGCCTTCATCAACGAGCTTTTGGTAGTGCTGGTTCAATTCTTCCGCGTATTCGCGTTGAATTTGCTGGCGAGGAACACCTACCGAGGTGCGCACGCGCTCTCTAAGACCCAACTTCCATTCGTCTTGGAGTTGATATAAGTACTGCTGGCGTTCTTTTTGATCAAGGCGGTACCCCAGCTCAAACTCGCGCGCGAGAATAGCGTTTCGCACACGGTCTTTGTATTTTTTAGCGTTTTCAGCAAGGAGCTGACGACGGCGTTTGAATTTGTTGAGTTCTTTGCGCTCGTCTCGCCCTCTAAGCGTAGGGCGAACGACGTGATTGGTGAATGAGCTCACTTCTTCAATCAGATCGAGCGCAGCTTGTTTATCTTGCTTAGCAATATTAATGATTTCTTCGAGTGCGCCGTTCCCTTGCTCTCTGATGCGGTTCCAGTTGGGTTCTCTGGGGAGATGATCGATGACCTTGAGCAGCCAGTGTTTATGCAAAAAGCCACCATCTTCGAGCAAGATGTCAATCGCATCTCTAAGACGGGCGCCGTCTACAACAAGACCGAGATTTTTCGCTGGAAGTTGTGCCATCACGATTCCTAATGCATTTAACAGTATAGAGTGAGTATATACCGTCTCTTGACGCTAAGTAAAGCGAAGAGCACAACCTCCAAAGGAAGACTAAGCGGTTAATCGGTAGCGTTAGGCCTTGCCAGTCGTGGACTTGAGGAGCTCGGCCTGCGTTTGATAGTACTCATTGAGCTCTTTTTCAAACTCTTCAAAGACCTTCGCGCGATGGAGCCCTTCAACGTTAGCCAAGCGCTCTTGCAAGGTAGCGCGCCATTCGTTTTTCTTTTTCGTCACGTAGTTTTTGCGCTCAAGAGGCGTCATTTTTCGCCCGAGTTCGTGTTCACCCAGCTTGATCACGTTATGCAGACGGCGCTTAAACTGCGTGGCGCGTTCTAGTAGCGCGGCGTGAAGTCGCATGGCTGGCGGAATCTCTCCGTTTTCAATACTGTCGGCATCGCGAAGCACGTTCTCAGCACGGATTTTCTCAGCCGCTTCGATCAACTCCAAGGCCGACTCTGAGTCCTGCTGCGCCAGACTGTATAACTCAGTTAAGGGTTCGAGTTTTTCATCAAGACCTGAAGGTGCAGAGCAGGTTTCGATCGCTTTTCTCACAGTGGCACTGCAAGCAGGACCCAGAGTAGGATTGGTGAGCATCGCCACAGCGAGTTTGAGGCGATACGTATCGACGTTGAGGTTGGTTTTTTTTAACAGTGATTTTCATGGTCAAAGTTCCTATCAGATAAAGGTTAAAAGTTCAAAAAAGAGGAGAATTAACATGAGTACTGTAGAGGTTATACACAAACTATTCATAACGACTACAAAACTTAGTATATAACCAGTGTAGAAGAAAAAGCAATAGGCTTTTTTCGAGGTGGGTTCGTTTTGAGAAAAAAGTGGGAGAAAAAACGCAAAAAAGGGATGTCGTTAGGCAGAAAAAAGAAAGCGAATTTTGTCCTTTTAGAGAAGCCTTGAAACTGCTGATAACACTAAGGATTTAATAAGGTCAAAAAAAGCGTAATTTTCCTGTGGAGAGTGTCGAGAAAAAGATGCACAATGACGGATCTGGAAAAAATCATCAGTATTTTCCCTAATGAAGAAAAATAACAATGTCTTTCTCGCAATCTTTTGAACAGTTTATTCCTCGAGAAGAGCGCACCTGGAACCGCTTGGCGGTGAGTCTTGGGATGTTTATTCTGGGGACGATTTTCGCTAGTTGGGCCTCGCGTATCCCAGATATCAAGCATTTCCTCAATTTGAGTGATGCGCAATTGGGCTTTGCACTTTTTGCGGCACCAATTGGTCAGATTCCATCGATGCTCGTGACGCCGATGTTGGTGAAGCGTTTTGGCTCGCGCTCGATTGTGACGACCGCGATGCTCTGCTATCCGATCATGCTCGTCTCGCTCGGTTTCGTGCAAAGCGTGCACCAACTCTTCCTTGTGCTCATCAGCTTTGGCGTTTTCAATAGCATGTTGAGTATTTCGGTGAACGCACAGGCTGTGGGGGTAGAAAACCTCTATGGGCGCTCGATTATGGCGAAGTTCCACGGTTGCTGGTCGCTGGGTGGTGTGATCGGCGGTCTCTTTGGCGGCATGATGGCTGGATTAGGCGTTTCGCCTCGCTGGCACTTCGTCTGCATTTTGCTGTTGGCCTTTGCTAGTGCGAACTTTGCTTGGCGTCGCTTGATGAAAACGGACCCCTTGCCCAACGTGGCGCATACGGGGCTTACACGTCACCGCTGGATGAAGCCAGATATTCTCCTTGTGATTTTGGGGATTATCGGCTTTGGTTCCATGGCAGTGGAAGGCTCGATGTACGACTGGAATTCGGTCTACTTTGTTTCCGTTCTTCACGAAGAAGGCTTCTCCGCTCGCCTGGGCTACTTGGTCTGTATGATCGCTATGGTCTCGGCACGCTTTATTGCGGACGGCTTCATTAACCGCTATGGCGAAGTGTTTGTGCTCCGTGTTTCTTCTGTGTCAATGACGATTGGGCTTGCGATGCTCGTGGCGTTCTCCACACTCATTCCCGCCATGATTGGTAGTGCTTTTGTGGGCTTCGGGATGGCAGCGGTGGTGCCGATTTGCTTCTCGATGGCAGGTCGCTCGACGCTTGTCTCCGCATCGACCGCGATTTCGATGGTGACCGCCATTTCCTTCTTAGGCTTCTTGATGGGGCCACCAGTCATTGGCACGATGTCTGAGCACATCGGTTTGCGTGGCGCATTTGCCGTGGTGATGGGCGCTCCGATTATTGTGGTGCTCCTCTCGGCGAAGCTGAAAAAGATCGCTCCAAAGAAGCACTAAGTCAAAAAAGCGCTTTAACGAAAGAAGAGTTCGGTTCACGCCGGACTCTTTTTTTGGCTCTAAAAATCAAAACAGCGGCTACTAGTCTCATTTCTTTCGTGGCTTCATGGCTTTGCAGTCAGCCCGTCTTTTTTTCAAGCTTTCTTTTTCGCTCGAGCCTTAGCGCATCTTCTCAGTGTATGTTTTCACTATCACAAAACTTTCCTCCTTCAAGTGCGTAGGGCTTTTTTTCCGCACAAGAAAAAACTCCCGCAATTCTTGAGAACTGCGGGAGTATCCATGGAGAAAGTGTGGAGGATTCTAAATTATTCCCACGTTGGGCGGACAGCACCGTCGAAGGTCTTTTCAATGAAGGCCTTCACTTCAGGGGAGCGATAGGCTTCAACGAAAGCCTTAACCTTCGGATCGTTGGCGTTGTTGTCGCGAGAAGCGATGATGATCAACGCGTAGGGAGCCTTCAAAGATTCGAAGTAGAAGCCATCCTTAGCCTTCAAGCCAGCGGAAAGAACATAGTTCATCGGAATCACAGCGACAGAAGCGTCATCCAAGGAGCGCGGGAGCTGGGCAGCTTCGAGTTCCACGATCTTCAACTTCTTCGGGTTTTCAACGATGTCAGCGACCGTGGCCTTGGAATCCAAGCCCGGGGTCAACTTGATCAAACCAGCGGCTTCGAGCAAGAGAAGCGCGCGACCAGCGTTAGAAGGATCGTTCGGGATCGTGAAAGAAGCACCGTTCGGAATATCCTTCACGTCTTTAATCTTGTTGGAGTAAAAGCCCATCGGCTGAACAACAGCGTCAGAAATCTTCACGAGCTTCGTGCCCTGCTGCTTGTTGAAGTTATTCAAGAAGGGCTGGTGCTGATAAACGTCAGTGTCCAAGGAGCCTTCAGCCAAAGCGCGGTTCGGGGAAAGGTAGTCGGTGAATTCAACCACTTCCACATTCAAGCCACGGGTCTTAGCGACACCAGCGGCAACGTTCACGATAGCAGCGTGCGGACCAGCGGTCACACCCACTTTGATGGAACCCTCTTTAGCCTGAGCCGAGAAGGCGAGGGTGCTAGCAAAAGCAGCGGCTAAAACGGTTTTGACAAGGAGTCGCTTAGAGATTGTCATGATGTAGTCCTACCTCAAAAAAAGTTGATTTCACGTCAGCCAGAGAGAAGAGAGATGGCACTCAAACGTCATCCCGAAGGAAGCGTGAGAAGAGACGTGTTGATTTTCGTTAAAACCATTTTGCCTTAGCTCAAGGTGGGTGGCGTAGGTAATACCTCAAAAAGCCCGTGATTCTAAGGAAAAGTAGGCGATCAGACCTAAGAGAAACCTATTAGAAAAAAGGACACTTGAATCGCTCCAAATGTCCTTCTAACCGTTGTGTGCCTAGGAAATGGTCTCAATTTCTTCAGAAAGTTCTAACCACTTCATCTCAAGCTCTTCGACCTGGGGTTTCAATTCCCCGTGTGCTTTCAAAATGGCCGCGACTTCCTCGTTAGGCGTTTCATTGTAGAAATTGGGGTTGGCAAGCCGCGCATCAAGTGCCGCCAACTCTTCATTGGCTTTGGCCATCGCTTTTTCGACTTTGGTCAACTCTTTTTGTAGCGGGGCGCGAAGGGCGGCAATACGTTGACGCTCTTGCGCTTCTAAGCGACGCGCTTCCTTTTTATTGATAACGGGCTCTTTCTGAGCTTGCGCTTCTTCTTTTTCTTGACGCGTCGTTGTGCGACGATGCTCAAGAATTAATTCCGCGTAGTCATCCAAGTCCCCATCAAAGGGCGTCACTTTCCCTTCATGGACCAAAATCAAACGATCTGTCGTTGCACGAAGGAGGTGTCGGTCATGGGAGACGATCAACACGGCGCCACTATAAGTGGACAAAGCCATCGTGAGCGCTTCACGCGTTTCCATATCCAAGTGGTTCGTTGGTTCGTCCAAGACCAAGAGGTTAGGTTTATTCCAAGCAAGAAGCGCTAAGGCAAGGAGCGCCTTTTCTCCACCCGACATCGGACCCACGGGGGCTGTGGAAAAGTCCCCAGAGAAGCGATAGACGCCTAAAAAGTCACGCAATTCTTGTTCGCGTACATCTGGGGCTAAGCGACGAAGATGTTCGAGCGGCGTATCCGTGGGGCGCAATTGGTCAAGCTGGTGCTGTGCAAAGTAGCCAATTTCTAAACCCTGACCACGACGAATGTCGCCTGCCATAGGAGCGAGCTGACCGACAATGCCTTTCACAAGCGTCGACTTCCCAGCGCCGTTAACCCCAAGAATCCCAATACGCTCACCAGAGCGAATGGAAAGGGTCACATCAGAAATGACCACATGCTCTTCGTAGCCCAAAGCGAGGTTTTCCGTGTCGACTAAGTGCTCAGGAAGACGCACGGGCTCAGGGAACTCAAAACGCCATTCGCGCTTAGCACGCACGGGTTCCACGGCTTGGAGCTTTTCCAGCATCTTGATGCGGGACTGCGCCTGACGAGCCTTAGTGGCTTTCGCGCGGAAGCGTTCAATAAAAGCGCTTAAGTGCGCCGCTTCGCGTTCATAAGCACGGGCAGCCGCATTTTGCTGGCGCAGCTTTTCAATACGCTGTGCTTCAAAAGCGGTGTAGTTCCCACTGTAGTGCACGATCGTGTTGTCTTCCACGGACCAAATTGTGCTCACCGCGCGGTCTAAGAATTCACGGTCGTGAGAGATGATCACCACGGTAGCAGGCACATGGCGGAGCCAATTTTCTAACCAAATCAACGAATCAATGTCTAAGTGGTTCGTCGGTTCGTCAAGAAGCAAGAGGTCCGCAGGGCGCATCAAGGCGCGTGCCAAGGCTAAACGGTTACGCCAACCGCCAGAGAAATCAGCCACCATGCGCTCGTCATCAGCCTTCGTGAAGCCTAACCCCGCGAGAATCATCTGCGCCTGCGCCACAATGGCGCCTTCGTTTAATTCGGCAAGATTAGCCATCGCCTGAGCGAGCTCAAGGTTATAGGCCTCTGTTGTTTGTGGTTGCGCTTGGAGTTCGGCGAGTTTAGCGCGAGCGCGCATCAAGGGTTCATGTCCTGCGAGCACAAAGTCGAGCGTTTTGACGTTTTCGACTTTAAAGCTCTGCGCCACGTGTGCAATACGCTCCTGAGGAGGGTATTCAATGTCGCCCGCTTCAGTTGTGATTTCGCCCAAAATGGCGGCAAAAAGTGTGGACTTTCCACAGCCATTGGGACCCACAAGACCGATGCGCTCACTGGGGCTCGCGATCAACGTGGCACCTTGATAAAGCACACGAGTGCCACGCGCAAGAGAAACGTTTTGAAGTCGCAACATAATTAGTCAGCGAAGTAAGCGTCGAGATCAGCCTTAGTCACCATAAAGACTTGGTCATCGCCACCAGAAGTGGTGAGCCACGTCAAAATAAGCCCTGGGAAGGTTTCTTCCACAGCCGCGGCCCCGTTGCCCACTTCCACAATCATCATGCCGCCTTCGTTTAAGTGGTGGCGAGCTTCAGGAACGAGACGGCGCACAATGTCCATCCCATCGTCCCCTGCGCCCAAGGCCATTGTGGGTTCATGACGATATTCCGTCGGGAGCGCTTCCATGCTTTCGGTTGTCACATAGGGTGGGTTCGAGATAATCAAATCAAAGCGGCGACCTTCTAGGTTGGAGAAAAGATCGCTCTCAACTAATTCAAGCGTTTCTTCCATCCCGTAGCGTTCACGGTTGATTTTGGCGACCTCCAATGCATCAGGCGAGAGATCAGCTCCCGTCACCTGAGCGTTCGGGAAAATGCCTTGTGCAAGAATGGCCAAACAGCCAGAACCTGTGCACATGTCCAACACAGAGGTGACGCTTTCTGGATCTTCAATCCAGGGTTCAAAGTCTTCTTCAATGAGTTCTGCAATATAGGAGCGTGGAATAAGCGCACGTTCATCAATGTAGAACATATGTTCCGTGAGCCAAGCTTCTTTCAGCAGGTAGGCCACTGGTGTTTTTTCATGCACGCGACGGTCAATCAAATGCACCAAGCGCGAGAGTTCAGCCTGCGTTAGCGTGGCATCGAGAAACGTCTCAAAGTGTTCAAAGGGCAACTTCAAACCGCGGCACACTAAGAAGGAGGCTTCTTCCCAGGAGTCAGGAGAGCCGTGTCCGAATGTGAGATCGGCATTTTCCATTTCGGAAATAGTCCAACGGAAAACGTCACGAATGGTTTTCAAATTGCGGATAGGGTCATCGAGCCAGGGAGTTATTTCGTACATGATTTGTCCTTCAACATTTGCGTTAGCGCCTTTTTCACCAAAAGCGCTAGGAGTAGGAGGTGAAGAGGCGAGAGAGTATTGATAAGCGCTCAAGGAGCGCACGCGAGCCTCTTTTTCTTTCATTTGGATGCGCCACATTATACCGAGCGAGGCTTTTTCTCATTGCAAAAATACTCGCTCTTCTTTCCGAGAGGAAATTTTCATTGATAAGGAAAGATCTTTCCTCGATTCTTTCCAGAGATTCGGTACAATGGACGTTTGAATTCATCCAAACTTTTCAATTTCCTTTGCGCGTCTAGGAGACGACTTTGAGGCTTCGCCACATCAAAATTGCTGGGTTTAAGAGCTTTGCCGATCCCATTACGGTCAATCTCGAAAAGCCCTTTACTGGCATTGTCGGCCCGAATGGCTGTGGCAAGTCCAACATCATCGACGCTGTGCGTTGGGTGTTGGGTGAGGCACGTTTATCGGAGTTGCGTGGCTCAAGCTCCATGAAGGAATTGATTTTCGCAGGCTCCTCAGGTCGTAAACCCTTGGGCCGCGCAAGCGTTGAGTTACTCTTAAGTAATGAAGACGCTCGCATCAAAGGTCCCTGGGGCGAATACGCCGAAATTACCGTCAAGCGCGTCGTTAACGCTGACGGGCAGTCCCAATACTTCATCAACCAGCAGCAAGTGCGCCGCCGTGATGTGCTCGATATTTTCATGGGCACGGGGCTGGGTCCCAAAAGCTACGCCATCATCTCGCAAGGGATGATCTCGTCTTTTATTAAAGCTAAGCCAGAAGAACTTCGCGTTTATTTAGAAGAAGCCGCTGGGGTGTCGCTTTATCGCGAACGCCGTCGCGAAACGGAGCAGCTGATTGTTCAAACGCAGAGCAATTTGGAACGCGTACAAGATGCACTCTCAATCAAACTCGATGAACATGCCAGACTCAAAGTCGAGGCGGACCTAGTCGACCGTTGGACCGCGTTGACAGAGGAAAAACGTCAGGCCGAAGCGCTTTGGTACTTCGTGCAGTACGAAGATGTGCGAAAGCAGTTGGACGCACTGGGACTTAAACGCGCCAAGGCAGAAACGCAACTTCAAGAAGCGCGTCGTCAGGCTGACTTGGCAGAACGTGCGCTACAAACGATTCAAGGTGAGTTGTCGCCACTAGAGAGCGTTGTGCAAAAAGAAGCCGCACTCTTGCGCCAAGCAGAAAAAGATTTAACCCTTCAAGAAAGTGAAGAGCGCCAACGAGAAGAGCGCCTTCGCAAGATTGAAGCAGATATCAAAGCAAGCGAAGACGAATTTAACCGCAAGACGGCGCGTCTTGAAAGCCTGAGAACTCATCAAGAAGAGAGCAATAGCGCTCTTACTAAAGCACTTGAAGAGGAAGAATTCCTTGAAGAAGAAATTGACGGTCGAGAAGAAAATGTTGACCGTGCTCAGTCGCGCGCAGAAGAAGAGGCGGCGAAATTAAGCGAGAAACAGGCGGCATTCCAGAAGCAAACTCGCGCGCTTGATATGGCGAAAAACCAATTAGATAGCGCGGAGCGTGCTGCACAGGCACTCGCCCAGCGTATTGAACGCCTGGAAGAAAACGCCAAACGTATTACGCTGCCCGATGCGGCAGAGCGTGAAGCGGCAAAAGAAAAGGAAGCGGAGGCTCAAGAGATCCTCGAAGACCTTATTGAGCGCGCAGATGATTTAGCGCAAGCGCAGCGAGAGGCTCGCGAGAGTAGTGATGCCGCAAGCGAAGCGTACTTCACGGGACTCGCTTATCAAAAGCAGTGCTTGACGCAATACGAAACGCTCGAAGAGCAAAGTCACCAAGCCGAAGGCGAAACAAAACTCTCCGCTTTTGAAGAGGAGCAGGGACTTGAAGGCCTTCGTCGCTTGCATGAAGTCCTTTCCGTAAAAGACGAATGGGTCAAGGCAGTCGATGCCATTTTAGGGCATCGCACTAACAGTATTTTGCTTCGCATGATTGGCTCTGCGCTTTTCCAAGAGCATCGTCCACCGGCTCCCCTTTCCTTTATTGAAACAGGAAGCCGTGAGGCGGAACCGATTGCGATGCCTAATAGCCTTACTGGCACGGATTTCCCCTCGCTTCGCAGTCAGTTAACGACAACGGACGCGGCAGTGTCGCGTGCGCTCGATGAATGGTTGATGGGGCTTTGGTGCGCACCCACGTTGCGTGCCGCTTTTGACGCTAGAGCCAATTTGGGACCAGGCGAACGACTCATTACCCCCGATGGGGATGTCATTTCTCGCGTGGGGATCGACTATTGGCAAAAAACACAGGCTGAGCAGTGGACACTAAGCGACCGCTTAGCACTCGAGCGCGCCCAAGAAACGCTTGAAGCGGCGGAATTAGAACTGGATCGCCTAGCCAAAGCGCGTGAGCAAAGCGCAGAAGAACTTACGCGCCAAGAAGGGGAATTAAAGCGCGTGGAAGCCGCGCGTGACGAAGCTCAACGTACAGCAAGCGCGGCTACTCTCGCCTCGCGAGTCTTAGAAGAAAAGTGGAGCGTCTGGCAACAGCGAAATGAAGATTTGCAGCGCGATCGCCAAGATTTGCTCACCGAGCACCAAACCGCACTCGATGAAATTGACACGTTTAGTGAAGCCTACGACGAGGCACATGTCTCTTGGGAAGAGGCACAACTTGCTTGGCAAGATGCGCAAACTCAGGCAGAGCGTGCGACGTCGACACTTCGCCTAATGGAGTCGCAATTAAACGACAAGCGCCGTGAGCTCGCTGCCCTGCGTGCCACGATTGAAGGCTATCGCCGAACCGAGACAGAAAGTCAAGAAACGCTCACTCACATGGAAGAAGACTGCGCGCGAGAAAAAGCGCGTCAAGCCGCTCTTCGAGCCGAACACACGGAACTCTCTCAGGCGGTGAGTCACGAAACGCTTAGCACCGCGCTAGAAACCTTTAAGCTCGCCGAAGAGCGCTACCAAAAGGCGAATCGTGAGCTAGAAGAAAAGCGCGCCTCACAGCAAGGTTTCTTAGAAGATTTGCGCGCTCATCAAGCGGAATTGATCCCTCAAACTGAGGCGATTAGCCAGATGCGCGTGGAAGAAGAAAATAAGGCAGGGTTGCGTGAGCAATTCTCCGAGCGATTAACAGAGCTCAATGCAGACCGCGTGGCACTTGCGATGCAACTCGAAGAAAAGCCCTCGTTGGGGTACGGAGTGCGTAATCGCGTAATGAAACTCATGGCAGAAATTGAAGCCTTGGGTCCCATTAATCATGTCGCGAAAGCGCACTTAGAAGAAATCGAGAAGATGGTTGCCATTACGCGTGAGCAAATTGATGACTTAGAGGCGGCCATTAAGACGCTTGAAGAGGCGATCCGCAAGATTGACCACGAAACGCGTAGCACGATGCACGATACCTTTGAGCGTGTGAAGGCTCACTTTAGCCAAACCTTCCGCCATCTCTTTAGCGGCGGGGACGCGACGATTGAGCTCGTGGGGGACGATATTCTGAATGCTGGCGTTGAAGTGCGTGCGCAACCACCTGGAAAGAAAAATTCCAGCCTGCGACTCCTCTCTGGCGGTGAGCAAGCACTTACCGCAACGGCACTTGTTTTTGCGCTCTTTAAATTGAATCCCGCGCCATTCTGTCTGCTGGACGAAGTGGATGCGCCGCTTGACGAAGCAAACCAAGGCCGTTTAGCGAATATGTGCCGTCAGCAAAGTCATGAGACGCAATTTTTGATGATTACGCACCACCGCGTGACAATGGAATATGCACAGGCCTTAATTGGTGTCACGATGCGTGAACCTGGCGTGAGCCATGTGGTGAGCGTCGATATTGACGAAGCGGCCAAAATGGCAGAATAAGTCTGGTGCGTGAAAAAAGCTTAGAAAATATTCTTTGCAGAAAGTTAGGATTCTTCGCGCAAGGACTGGCATTTGCTACAATGGTCTATTGATGTAGGCTCGCATACCGAGCGGGTATGTGGTGAGCTAGGTGAACGATCGTTCTCGATATACCGGTTTCTATTAAAAAGAAGATACTCCATGAGTCAAACCCAAATCCTTCTAATCGTTGCTGCTTTAGTGGTGATTGCCGTGTTTTTCTGGCGATCCAAACGTGAAGCGAAAAAAATTCTCAACAAAGAGAAGTTTGACCGACCGTCGACTGACGTGTTGATGGAAGGGGGACTCAAGAAAGACCCGCATTTTGACGAAATTCGTGCGGCAATGCAGGCAGCGGTCCCCTCGGAGCAACCTCCCGTTTATGATCTGCTTGAACAAGAAAATGCAGAACGAATGGCTGCTGAAGAGGATTCTTCCCCCACGGATTTGGTTGGCTACGAAAAGCCCCCAGTGGACACGGGTGTGCAGTGGGTACTCGAACTCGTGCCGCAAGAAGGTCGTGTCTTCTCGATTGGTGGCATGCAGTCGCTCTGGCTTGAATTAAAGCAACTCAATTTGCCCTTGCAGGTCAATATGTGGGTAAAGAGCCGCCGCGATCAGCTCTACTACTCCGCCAAACACTTGCCGATTGAATCCACGCACATTGTCGTGGCGGTTGTGAAAGCCAACCGTGTGGCACTCTTGGAACCCGTTTCTGCCTCTAAAGTTTTGCAAGTCTTAGAGCAGGCTGCCGCTCACAACGATGTGGAAGTGCGCCCCTCGGAAGACGTGGAAAAAGTACCCGTCTCAGCCGATATGACCCGCCAGTTCATCTCCTTCTTTGACGCGGCTGTGGACCTCTTGATTGTGCCAATGGATCCCAATCAGGGGAGCTTTAGTTCGGCTCAAGTGGGCAGCGTTGCTAAGGAAGCGGGTTTCCGCCCCGCAGGCTCTCTCTGGGAATATCGCCTTGATGCGCAGTCTCGTGAACCAGTGATGACGTTGAAACTCTCTGACGATATGAAGAGCGTGAAATTAACGCTTGACGTACCGCTCACGAACTTTGGCCGTGGCGACTTAAAGCGCTTCTTCTCGCTAACTAACCACCTTGCCAACCATTTGGGTGGCGTGTGGCTTGATGCGAAGAGAAACCCCGTGGACGCTTACGGCGCAGTAATGCTTCAAAAGCATTTAGAAGGGCGAATGAAGGACATGCACAAGCATGGCGTGGATGCGGGCAGTGAACGTGCCGCTCGTATCTTTGCGCGCGGTGCCTAACAGAGGTACGCTTCGTCGCGAAATCCGTATTGATGTGAGGCCGACCTTATATGAAGAGGATCGGCCTCTTTTTTAAGAGAAAAGAGAAATGAGCACAGACCAAACGCTCGACTTTGACGGAACCAAAGAAGCGGCCGCAATGCCGCCCGAAAAAGCCCAAGAAACCATGCGCGAGCTCGAAGATAAGCTCGAGCAGTGGAGCTACGAATACTATGTGTTGGACGCGCCTAGCGTGCCCGACGCGGACTATGACCGCGCTTTTAACTTACTCGTGGCGCTCGAAAAACGCTTTCCCAAATGGAAAAATCCCGCCTCGCCAACCGCTCGTGTGGGCGGTGCGGTGCGCAGTGACTTAGCGAAAGTCGTACACGCTCTTTCCATGCTCTCGATTCATACCGAAACGGACTTCTCGGACGAAGGGGCTCGTGAGTTCGACCGTCGTGTGAGAAGTGAATTGGGACTTGGCGCAACGGATCCCGCCGTGGAATACGATTGCGAATTGAAGTTTGACGGACTTGCGATGAATTTGCGCTACGAAAAGGGGATTCTCGTAAGTGGCGCAACGCGTGGCGATGGCGCTCAAGGGGAAGATGTCACGGCTAACGTGAAGACCATTCAAACGATTCCTTTGCGTCTTAAAGGCGACTACCCAGAGATTCTCGAAGTGCGTGGCGAAGTGATCATGCACCGCGAAGACTTTGAAGTGCTCAATAAGCGTCAAATCGCTGCGGGACAGAAAACCTTTGTGAATCCGCGTAATGCAGCAGCAGGCAGTTTGCGCCAGTTGGACCCGAATATCACCGCGCAACGTCGTTTGCATTTCTACGCTTACTCCTTGGGTGAAGTCTCGGGCGAAGCGTTTGCTCCCTCTCAGAGCGCGGCACTCGATCGTTTAGAGTCGATGGGTTTCCCGGTCGCAAAATTGCGCCGTGTGGTTTATGGCCCTGAAGCGTTGGCGGCTTTCCACAATGAAGTGGCGGAAAAGCGTCCCACGTTGCCTTTTGAAATTGATGGCGTCGTCTATAAGGTGAACGACTTTGAACTTCAAGAGCAATTAGGCTTTATTGCACGTGAACCGCGCTGGGCTTGTGCACACAAGTATCCTCCGGAAGAAGCGATGACGGTGTGTGAAGCGATTGATATTCAAGTGGGTCGTACTGGGCGCTTGACGCCAGTGGCTCGCTTAAAGCCCGTCTTTGTGGGCGGTGTGACTGTATCGAACGCCACCCTTCATAACGAAGACCATATTGCTGAGTTAGGTCTTGAGATTGGCGACACGGTCGTTGTGCGTCGTGCGGGCGATGTGATTCCAGAAGTGCTTCGTGTGGTGAAAGAATTGCGCCCCGAACATGTCCATGCCTTCCATATGCCAGATAAGTGCCCAGTGTGCGGTTCGGCCACGATTCGTGACGAAGAAGAAAAAGACATGCGCTGTACGGGCGGGCTTTTCTGTGAAGCGCAGCGAAAACTTGCTATCGTGCACTTTGCGTCTCGCCGAGCCATGGGAATTGACGGGTTGGGCGAAAAGATTGTGACGATGTTGGTGGACGAAGGACTTTTAGCGAGCCCAGCAGACATCTATAAGTTGACGCTTGAAGAATTGACAGCTCCGCTTAAAGACACCGTCAATAGCGATAAGCCAGTAAAGCGCTTAGGGCCCAAGGCCGCGCAGAATTTGCTCGACAGCATTACCGCCTCGAAGAATTCTACTTTGGCGCGTTTTATCTATTCGTTGGGTTGCCGCCATGTGGGCGAAGCGACAGCGCTGTCACTTGCTGATCATTTCGGCACACTCGAAAAATTAGAGCAAGCCAGTGTGGAAGATCTCCTTGAAGTGGACGATATCGGGGAAGTCATTGCCGAGAGTATTTACGCCTTCTTCAAAGAGCCGCATAACCGTGTGGTGATTGATGCATTGCTTGCCGCAGGCATTACTTGGAAGAGCACGCCCACAGTAAGCAACACGGATAGTGCCGTGAACGGTCTTACGTTTGTGATTACGGGCACCTTGCCTCACTTTGGTCGCGATGAAATCAAGGATCGCTTGATTGCTTTGGGCGCTAAAGTCTCGGGTTCTGTCAGTAAGAAGACGGACTACTTGGTGGCAGGCGCTAATCCAAAGTCGAAATTGCAAAAAGCCCTTGAGTTGGGTATCCCGGTGATTGATGAAGAAAAGCTCCTTGCGATGATGGGTGAGGGCGAAGCCCTCACGGCTCCCGTGGATAGCGCTCCAAGTACGGGCTCGCTTTTTGATTAAAAGAGAAAGGAAGCAAAGAGATGTATGCGTTGATTGGGGGCACAGGGTTTACCGACCCAACGATTTTTGAAGTCGATGAAGAAGTAGAAATGGATACGCCCTATGGTGCACCTTCCGCTCCTTTGCAATTTGGTCGACTCCGTAGCGTGGAATGTGTTTTATTGCGTCGTCATGGTGCAAATCATCAATTTGCTCCGCACCGCGTGCCGTATCGCGCAAACCTCTGGGCGCTTCACACAGCAAAAGTCGAAGGCGTGATTGCTGTGGCGACCGTAGGTGGTATTGATTCCGCCCTTGGCGCGGGAGCCATTGCTGTGCCAGACCAAGTGATTGATTACACCTGGGGACGAGAAGTGACGTACTACGATGACTTCTCGGTGATGGGTATGAAGCACGTAGATATGACGTATCCCTTTGATGAAGGATTGCGTGTTGTGCTTCGCGAAGCAGCTAAGCAAATCAGCGTGCCGATTATGTGGGGCGGGACTTATGCCACCACGCAGGGTCCTCGTCTAGAAACCGCTGCCGAAATTCGTCGCTTTGAGCGCGATGGGGCCAATATGGTCGGGATGACGCTTTATCCGGAATGCGCACTCGCTAGAGAACTGGATTTGCGCTATGCCGCCATTGCTGTGTCGGTTAACCATGCTGCAGGTGTGGCAACGAGCCAGCAGGGAATTGCGTTTGAAAAATTAGGTGCAATGATTAAAAAGGGCGTTGATGCTGGAGTGTCGGTGGTTTCGACGGCGCTAGAACGCCTCAACCGACAACATAATTGAGCTCTTAAAGCGCGGGAGGTTTCAAGCGCTTTAAAAGCTCGTGGAGGAAAAACGAAATGATTTTGCGAGTAAGAAAAATGGGGGATCCCATTTTGTTGCGTCCCGCTGTTCGGGTGCGTGACTTCTCGGATCCGAAGCTCAAAGAACTCGTGGCGAATATGTGGGATACGATGGAAGCCACGGGTGGCGTTGGGATTGCGGCGCCACAAGTAGGGGTGAGTCTGCAAGTGATTTGCTTTGGAATGGAAAAGTCTCTTCGCTATCCTGGAGCTCCTTCTGTACCACGTACTGTGCTCATTAATCCGAAGATTGAACCGATTGGAGATGAGCGCCAGATTGGTTGGGAAGGTTGCTTATCGGTTCCAGGACTTCGCGCACAAGTACCTCGTTGGGAGCGCATTCGCTACACGGGCTTTGATTTGGAAGGCAACCCCATCGATCGTGAAGTCACGGGCTTTCATGCTCGCGTTGTGCAGCATGAGTCGGATCACTTGATCGGACGACTCTATCCGAGCCGTATCGAAGACTTCTCCACTTTTGGTTATGTGGAGCTCGTTTGTCCTGAAGCGCTCAAAGGTGAAGAAGAAAAACTTGGCAAAGCCAACGCTGAGTAAGTGTTGAAAGTCGCAAAACCATGAAGAGATTTTGCCCAAAAACTAGGCAAAAATCCCTAAAAATACCCTCTTCATGGTATTTTGCGAAAAAAGTTTGACAACTCACGAAAAAGAGTGTTTAATTCTCTCCTACGTCAGGCGCAACTGCGTTTGATCGGAAAATAAAGGATCGTGGAAGCGATTTTTTATTTGACAAAGGATTTTTTCTCTGATAAGATTAAAAATCTGCGCTTCGTGAGAGGCGCTGTTCTTTAAAAACTAGAATTCAACGAACCGATAAGTGTGAACATCGGCAAGTGGAGACTCAGTAATGAGGTCTCAAAAAAAACTTACGAAGTTCGCACTTTGAAGGAAAGCCGAAAGACGAAAAACATTGT
>OGJD01000153.1_pt1 | contig 69590 bp, 68 predicted proteins | sample 1571971 | NCBI WGS metagenome assembly OGJD01 (sample SAMEA2582117, study PRJEB24529) | metagenome | biome: Human gut stool | place: China | collected 2011
ATATTGCTTTAGATGAAATCAATACAGTGATTGAATATGAAGAAATGACAAATTCTTTTGCGTTTGGCAGTATGGAGATACTTTCATGGTTGGTATTTCTCTTTGGCGTTATCAACCTTATCAATACGACACTCTCTAACCAGATAGCCCGAAAGCAGGAAAACAGTATTCTGCGTTCTATCGGCCTAACACAAAAACAGCTATGTAAAATGAACATCTGTGAGGGGCTGTGCTATGCGCTCTTTGCAACATTGGCGACGCTGATCGTTGGGCTTCCGGCTTCCATCTTTGCTTGCAGAAAAATGAGTATAGGAGCTTTTGCCGGAAATGTAGTGCCTTACAAATTCCCGGTTTTGGAAATGGGACTGTTCATTCTGGTATTGTTCGGAATGGAACTGATCTTGTCTGTATGGACAATCCGCAGACAGAAAAAGCAATCCCTGATTGAACAAATGCGGGCGATGGAATAACCGTATGGGATCGGCGGGGCGGCGTGTGCTGCCCCGCTTTTTTCGCCATTTCTCAAAAAATTTTTGAAATGTCCGAGCGCTGTAACATTTCACCCCGATTTTCAATGAAATTTTTGGGCCGCTGTAACATTTCGCGGACATTTGGGTTTTACAATACCCTTATCAGCAGGCAGAAAGCCTTGAAAGGAGTTTTGAGTATGAGCATTTTACAGACTATCGACCTGAAAAAGTATTACGGCACAAAGCCGAATATCACCCGCGCCCTTGACGGCGTGAACTTCTCCGTAAATGACGGTGAGTTTGTGGCCGTTGTGGGAACCTCCGGCAGCGGCAAGTCCACCCTGCTTCACATGATGGGCGGGCTGGACACTCCCACCAGCGGAACCGTGATTGTCCGGGACAAAGAGCTGTCGAAAATGAACGACGAACAGCTCACCATCTTCCGCCGCCGCAACATCGGCTTTATCTTCCAGAACTATAACCTTGTTCCGATCCTGAATGTGTATGAGAACATCGTCCTGCCTGTGGAGCTGGACGGGGACACGGTGGATCAGAAGTTTTTGGACGAGATCGTTCACCTGCTGGGGCTGGAAGATAAACTGAAAAATATGCCGAACAATCTTTCCGGCGGCCAGCAGCAGCGTGTGGCTATCGCACGCGCCCTGATTACCAAACCGGCTATTGTGCTGGCCGACGAGCCGACCGGCAACCTTGACAGCAAGACCAGCGCCGAGGTGCTGGGGCTTATCAAGCGTACCAGTGCGGAGTTCCGGCAAACTGTTGTGATGATTACCCACAATGACGACATAGCCCGTCTTGCAGATCGGATTGTCTGCATTGAGGATGGCAAGATTGTGGAGTAAGGAGGTGGCAGACTATGACATGGCCTTTTGAAAATGATACAAGTGCCATTGTAAAAAAATTGGCAGGTAGGAGTATGCAAGCGGATAAGAGAAACAAGGCATTTCTGCTTTTGACAATCGCCATCTCTGTCTGTATGGTTTTTTCGATTCTCCTAATATCAACAGGTACACAAGAGAAATTCAAGAACACACAGAGGAATAAAGCGCAGATTGGCATTTTGGGAGTTACAGACGAACAAACGGCTCAGCTGCATCAAAACGAAAATATTACATGGGTTGGCGAATATTCCGCTATAGGTGTGTTTTATGTTGAAAATAAAACAATCACTGTTGCTTATGGAAATGAAGATTATTTTTTACATCAGGAAGAAAAAACTTTTCAGGGAAGTGTGCCGCAGAAAGCGGATGAGATTATGCTCCCCCAGAACTATCTTGATTTTTTAGGAAAATCCTATCAGACTGGCGATACAATTTCTATTGACCTGACTGGAACAGGACAGAAAGCAGAATATACACTTTCAGGTGTTTTGAATAATACGAAAGAAAGCAACGGATATTTTATTTATGTTAGTAAAGAGCTTGCCCAAGATTTGGCAAAAGATTCTTTTCAGGTTACAGCATATACGCGGTTGAATACAGACGCCATAAGTTCCACGGCTATTCTTGATTTTGCCGGCAAAGCAATACAAAATATAGGCATTGTCGAGGAACAGGTAATGTTTACAGAATATTCTGCTGTTATGTCGGGTGTGATAACATCGGGTATTCCGATTCCAGTACCACTACTGGCGGCGTTGACGGCTATTTTGGCGGCAACGATTGTCTATGGTGTTTTTTACACAAAGATTGTAAAAAATGTTCAGATGTTTGGGCAACTGCGGACAGTTGGCATGACAAAAAGACAGATTAAACGGATGGCAAGTAAAGAGGGACGTTTATATGCCTTAGCTGGTATTCCTTTGGGGCTTGTCATTGGTGTACTGATTGGATTTATTGGCTGTCCTGATGGATTCCGGCTAAAAACAACAGTTATTTATGCTGTACTGATTGCCGCAGTAGCCTTTGTAACAGTGAATATTGCCATTTTTAAGCCTGTCCGAGTAGCAATGAATACTTCCCCGGTAGAGGGTGCTAAATACCTTGCGTATGCTGGAAAGGCAAAAAGCAGCTCAAAACTGCATCGGAAACTTACGCCGTTTAATCTGGCGAAAATAAATATACAAAGAAACAAACAAAAAGCAGTTCTGACGCTTTTAATGCTTGGAGTAAGCGGAGCTCTTTTACTGGTTACTTCTACGGTTGCTGGTTCTATTGATCCGGCAAAACAGGCAAGTTTCAAATATTATCCTGCCGGTAACATTCTTATACAAATAAGAAATACAGTTGGCAGCTCTTTCGATAACGAAGCGGAGCCATACGGAAGTGCAAAATTGCAACTGGAAGAAAATCCACTTGAAGATCAGGCATTGATGCAGGAATTAGAAAAGGTAGATGGGATAGAAAAAATTACCGCATTTGACAGCGTTTATATGACAGCTACTTTTTCGGGCGAAAGTGGTTCTATCACGAGCATTTCAGACTTCTTTCCAACCTTAAATCGGGAACAGACAGAAGAAAAGCAGGCGGCGTTATCCTCTGGAACAGCAGATTACGATGATATGGTTGAGAAAAATGGAATATTGGTTGCAGAAGATATAGCACAAGTTGGCGATACTTTGAAGATTGAGGGCAGAGCTTTTGATGGTAGAACCTTTGATGTGGAAACCGTTGTTGTAGGCACATACAATAGATCTGATTTAATGGAGGATAGCCCGGTTGTTCCTGGAAGCCCCTACTTCATTATGACTTATGACACAGCAAAGAAACTGACAGGGATAACGGAACAGACGGGGATTCTGGCGATTAAAAATTCAGAGGGATGTTTTGATGAAGTTTTGACCGCAGTTCAGAAGATTGCGGATAAAAATGAAAAAATAGAAGTAAATACGATTGAACAAACGATTAAAAATATTCAGTATCGATACAGTGCATCTATAAATGCTCTATATATGACTTCTGCTATTCTGTTCGTCTTTGGAAGTATCAGTCTTATGAATATGCTTATGGTTGATTTCCAGAGCAGAAAACGTGAGTTTGGTTTGCTTGAAGCCGTTGGAACAACGCAAAAACAGTTGAAAATAATGCTGAACAGGGAAATTGGAATCTACCTTGGAGGTTCATTAGCAATATCCCTTGTATGCGGAAGCATTCTAAGTGTAATTGCTTGTAGGAAATTAGATGCAGCAAATCATTGTATTACGCTGGAACTGCCGTGGCTGTTCCTGTTGGCTTTAATTGCTGTTCTGGCAGTTATATATTTAATCTTTACCGCATACGCCAAAGCTGAATTAAAGAAAGCGGAAATTCTGCCTGCCATACGCGAAGAATAGCAGTACATCAGCGGAGTAACCAATAAATGTTGCTTCGCTGATTTCAACTTTATCCGATTTCCTTGAAATGTCCGAGTTTTGTAACAATTCAGCCTGATTTTCTGTCGAACGCAAAGTTACTTCGGACATTTGTGTAACATTTGAATTGTATTATAATTCTCAGAAAGACGAATAGATTGTTATCAAACTGCCGGGCGACGGCAAAAGAAAAAAAGCCGCCGTACAGCAGTCCTATCAACATGCCTATATGAAGCGGCGGCTTTGAATTTCAGAGCCGCCGTTTCTTTGCGCTTGCACAAACGAATGACGACTTGCAGGGACGCGGTAGCCGATGGGAGGTTAATTTGCCGTGTCTCATTTGCTTTTCCATAACTCACATGATTTACATCAGTTAAAAAAAGCATAGCTCCCCCTCCGGGTCAGCCCGGCTATATACATGAACTATACCATGTAAATAATAATCGTATTGAAACACATCTGCGCCCGGCAGGTCATTTGCGACCTGCCGGGCGTTTTTTGTCGCTTTTTGCAGCCCGGACAAACCCGAAAAAATTCTTTCAAAAAACTTCAAAAAGATGGCGTTCAGCGGGTAGCAAAGAGCCTCGCCGGTGTCATGTTGGCGGAAAGGGACAGAACCACCACATCCCCCACAGAAAGGGGGTGAGAAAGATGGATGCTATCCCCCGCGACTATGACGAGCGGTGCCTGTTCGATGCTTTTTGCAAGACGGTACTGCGTAACGAGGCCCAAAACTATTTTCGCGATATGAAGCGCCGCCGTGACCGTGAAGTGTCGCTCGGCTCTTTATCGCAGACAGATTTGGACAAGCTCTTTACAGTAGATCACTACCCCAGCGACAGCTTTACTTTTTCGTCGCATGGCTGTGATTTACATATCGACAATGAGCTTGTAGCCGAAGCCTTTGCCGCACTTCCCAGCCTGGAGCAGAGTATTTTAATTCTGCACTGTGTTCTGGAACTGGCAGACGGCGAGATCGGCAGCCTTGTGGGAATGTCCCGAAGCGCCGTCCAGCGGCACAGGACAAAGACCTTATCGGAGCTGCGGAAACAGCTAAAGGCGTTGATGCCGAAAGGAGGTTAAACGCGGATGAATAACCCGAACTACAAGGGCATTGAGCTTTTGCCCCTCTCGGTGATCGAGGCCGCCCGCGCCGGGGATGCCGAAGCCGTGGAACGTGTTTTGCAGTATTACAGCGGTTACATGAACAAGCTGTGCCCCCGGACGCTCTACGACGAAAACGGCTATCCTCATGTGTGTCTGGGCGAGGCCATGAAACGCCGTCTGGAAATCAAGCTCATCCACGCTATCGTCACGACGAAGTGACAAACCGGCCCCCAGAGGCTGAAACAGCTTAACCCTTTCCCTGTTTCACCAATCCACGGTGGGCCTCTGGCAGCACCTTGAAAAAGAAAGCCCGATGGGAGGCCACCGGCGCAGTATAGGGCAACGGACACATTCTGTATGTTCCGCGTCGGTGGATGCGCCATGACCTCATATCCCATGAGTGAGCGAGAACCATCTACACCGAGAGTTGGCAGCTCATAAGCAGCGGCACATACGCTAACGATACTCCCGCGTTGAACGCCCACACAGCATTGCGCGGCGCACCCACAAGCATGGGCCGAGGTGAAATTCCTGTGGAGCTGATGCCATCAGCCGTCCGTTTTATGCCCATCTCCCCTATTCTGTAATAATATTGAACAAGCAGTATCGCATACGCTGTTTTGAAAGGGGCGATGTCGATGCAAGAACAAAATTCTACACAGCCGGTTCAGCAGACGTGTCAAAGTGTTTTCAAAAGCGGCGAAAGCACAACGACCAAAAATCAATTCACGCGCAAGTGGATTGAACTGATTAACCAGCTTGAAAAAAATAAAAGGATAGCCGCCGAAAATCGGTAATGACAAGCTATTGACTTACATGGTATAATTCATGTATGTGAATAGCTTGTTTCTATCTCTACGGAGATGTGAATATGAAAGTAGCTATTTATTGCCGCTTATCCGAAGAAGATCGGAACAAGCAATTTGAAACCGACGACAGCAACAGCATCCAGAACCAGAAAGCCATGCTGCTGCAATATGCTATGGAACAGGGGTGGGAAGTATATAACATTTACAGTGACGATGATTACACAGGTTCTGACCGCAGACGCCCTGAATTTAACCGTCTGTTAGCAGACGCGGAGGCCCGCCGATTTAACATTGTCCTCTGCAAAACGCAATCCCGTTTTACCCGTGAATTGGAATTGGTTGAAAAATACATACACGGCCTATTCCCGATTTGGGGCATCCGATTTGTCAGCATCGTAGACAACGCCGATACTGCCAATAAGGGAAACAAAAAGTCCCGCCAGATCAACGGCCTTGTGAACGAGTGGTACTTAGAGGATATGTCTGATAATATCCGAAGTGTTCTCACCAACCGCCGACAGAACGGTTTTCACATCGGTGCTTTTGCTCTTTATGGGTACAAGAAAGACCCGGAACAAAAAGGGCATCTGATCATTGATGAAGAAGCCGCTGCAATCGTCCGGGAAGTGTTCACCCTCTTTTCGCAGGGCTATGGCAAAACCGCTATTGCGCGGATGCTGAACGACAGAGGCATCCCAAATCCCACGGAGTACAAAAGGCTTCACGGTCTGCGTTACCAGCAGCCCAAGAGGAAGAACAGCACGCTCTGGAAATACTTTGCTATCTCCGATATGCTGATAAATGAAATCTATATCGGAAACATGGTGCAAGGCAAATACGGCAGCGTTTCCTATAAGACGAAGCAGAACAAACCACGTCCGAAAAGCGATTGGTATGTCGTCGAGGGAACCCATGAGCCGATTATTGATCGGGAACTTTGGGATAAGGTGCAGGCCATGATTGCAGAACGTGCGAAACCCTTTGATACCGGCACCATTGGCCTGTTTGCCAGAAAAGCTCGCTGTGCCAACTGCGGCTATACAATGCGTTCCTCCAAAAACCGGGGCAAACATTATCTCCAATGCTCCAACCGCCATGTAGCCAAGGACGCCTGCATTGGCTCCTTTATCTCCGTGGATAAGCTGGAACAGATGGTGATTGCCGAACTGAACCGGCTGGCTGCGGAGTATCTGGACAAAGACGAGCTGGAACAGAACATTGAGTTTTGCGACAACTTACAGGGACAAAAAAAGCGGCTGCTTGCCGATATGTCGGCCTATGAAAAGAAGATTGCCGAGTACAGCAAGGGCATCCGGGAGCTGTATATGGATAAAGTCAAGGGCCTCATATCCGAGAGCGATTTTGTGGAATTGTCAAAGGACTTTACCACGGAAAAAGAACGCTTAGAGCGTGTGATGATCGACGGCCAGAAGCAGCTTGCAGAAATCGAAGAACGGATTGCTGTTGGTGATAATCGTCGTGAACTGATCGAACAGTACACCAATCTGGAACACCTGACACGGGAGATCGTTGAAATCCTGATTGACTACATCGTGATAGGCAAGCGGATTCCCGGAACAAAGGATGTTCCCATCGAAATTCACTGGAATTTCTGATAACTGTCCTAAAAATGGGATTGACATGAACCAATCAACCTAAAATGTTGTTCTTATATGATTGCAGCAGAACAGAAAGCCCGCTCTACTTATGATAATATTCTTCGGGTAGTACGGGATATGCCGGAAATTGCTGATCCGATTAAATTCTTACGTGCGCGCGAGGTGGTACATTTCCAGCGATTTGGTGAAGCACTTCGTTCTATTCAGGAAGAATTGGATGCAAAGAATTTCTATGCATTTAATCCTAGTTTTGATAATCCATGTGCTACATCTTGCGATGGATGCAAATAATCATATAAAAATTGCTATATACAAAGAAGAAAAGTGTTCCGTTTTTGAATGGAACACTTTTCTTTTATATGTTATACTACATGGGAAACAGAATCCAGATGAATAGCCAGGAGGTACTATATAAGATGAAGCTTACAATACTGGGAACCGGAAATGCAAAAGTAACGAAATGTTATAATACCTGTTTTACATTAAACGAGGGTAAAGAATATTTTATGATAGATGGCGGCGGTGGAAGCACCATTTTGAAACAGTTGGAAGATGCCGGAATCAGCTGGAAGGATATCAGTACGATTTTTGTTACGCATAAACATATCGACCATCTGCTGGGAATTATCTGGATGCTCCGTATGTATTGCCAGGGAATGGCAAGAGGACAGTTTGATGGCGAAGTAGTAATCTTCGGACATGACGAAGTGATCAGCCTTCTGAAGCAGATGTCCCAGATGCTTCTGACTGCAAAAGAAACCAAATACATTGGTGAGAAAGTACATCTGAAAGAAGTAAAAGATGGGGAAGAAAGAATGATTCTGGGACACAAGGTAACATTCTTTGATATTCTTTCTACAAAAGCAAAACAGTTTGGATTTTGCATGGAATATGCAGACGGAAAGAAACTGACCTGCTGCGGAGATGAGCCATATAATGAATGTGAACATAAATATGCAGTGAACAGTACCTGGCTTCTCCATGAGGCATTTTGTCTCTTTTCACAGGCAGATAAATTTAAACCTTATGAGAAACATCATTCCACAGTAAAGGATGCCTGTCAGCTCGCACAGGAACTGAATGTTGACAATCTGATTTTGTATCATACAGAAGATAAAAATATCTCCAGACGAAAAGAACTCTACACAGAGGAAGGAAAACCATATTATAAAGGAAATCTTTTTATCCCGGATGATCTGGAAACCTTTGAATTGTAATATAAACGGATAGATTCACAGACAAATATATCTGTTTACGGTACAATGATAATACACTGTTATAGCGTCCCTGTAAAGCCTGGTGGAAAACAGAATTAGCTTCGATCGGTTCTGCTACAGGATAACCCTCTGCCTGAAGTTCTTGCACAGCAGGGATTACTTCTGTCTGTTCTTCGGTTCCGAGAATACCATGTTCGCCGCAGTGAGGATTCAGACCTGCAATTGCCATGGTTCCGTCTTTGACACCTAATTTTTTGAGTACCTCAAGACTGTGTTTTACATAATCTTTGATATGTTCTTTGGTTGACATATCACAGGCCTTTCTCAGAGATACGTGACGGGAGAGGAAGAAAATTCTCATACCATGAACTTCAAACCAAGGACCGAAATTCGGTATCGAAGGAATCCGTAAATATCTTGGAGCAGAGAACAGACCACTGTTAAACAACATGATCAAACCATGTACAGGATATACTCCTGAAGTTGGTGCAAAACTGTTCTTCGAGGCGGCAGCAGGCGGACTTGAACCGATTTTTGACGGAGATGTGAGTAACAGGTATGAGGTGGCTGATTTCTGCTGTGAAACGGTAAAAGAGTATTTTGATAACAGAACTTTATAATAAGGCTATAGCCTGTATGATAATAAAAAAGGGCGTGTGAAAAAACGAGAGTTTTTTCATGCGTCCTTTTGCTTAGTGCGCCCGGCGGCGCACGTTTCTTAAGGGTTAAAGTCCCGAATCCGCCCGGTAGTGGGAAGGATATAGCCGAAGGCAAGGGTGTCCATCGAGAGGTGGAATCTGAAGGAAGCCGGATGTGGGAACAGACTAACCACGGGCAAATCTCTGGTCTGACGAACAGAAATCTCATATAAGGTTATACATGAGGGTAAGACTGCTAAGCAAGCCGAAGCCCAATAACTACACGGAATCATGTATGATAAATGAGGCAGATAGATGGAGAGGAAGAAATGTGTGGTACCCGGGGAGGTCTGTGCGATATGCTCTGAAAGGAGTAACCATTGCGCAAAGCAATGCTGAACACACAGAAGTCAGCAGAGGTCATAGTAGCCGAGAGGCGAAGGACCGAATCAGTAGGAGTCTTGAGTATGACCGAGAAAGGAGGAATGACCGTCTATGGCGGAAAACATTGGAAACAATGGCTGTTCGCAAAGAGATAGTGCGGAACACGAAGGGTATGCAAAAGCGTCAAGGTCATTCAATCGGATATGGAAAGAAAGAGACAGTGCACAGCCAAGACTTTTGGAAGCGATACTGTATAAAGACAACTTTAACAGAGCGTATAAGAGAGTCAAGGCAAACAAGGGAGCGCCAGGAATTGATGGCATGACCATTGAGGAGGCTCTTCCATATCTAAAGGAAAATCAACAAGAGATAACCGACCGCATTTATCGTGGAAAGTATACTCCGTCTCCAGTAAGACGAGTTGAGATTCCCAAACCAGATGGTGTCGTGCGAAAGCTTGGCATACCAACAGTGGTAGACCGTACACTTCAACGGGCAATAACCAACAGTTAGTGCCAATCTATGAACCGCTGTTTGCAGAGGGTAGCTATGGCTATCGTCCGAACAGAAGTGCAAAAGACGCAATACTTAAGGTTAAGGAGTATGCCGAACAAGGCTATACATTTGCTGTAGTCCTTGACTTGTCAAAGTACTTTGATACTCTTAATCACGAAATTCTCATCAATCTTCTCCGAAAGAATGTAAAAGATGAACGTGTAGTACAGTTGATAAAGCGCTATCTGAAAAGCGGCGTAATGGAAAACGGAGTAGTCATTGACACAGAGGAAGGCTCACCACAAGGCGGAAATCTATCACCATTGCTGGCAAATGTCTACCTCAATGAGTTCGACCAAGAATTCTTGAAAAGAGGTGTTCCATGCATAAGATATGCAGATGACATTATGCTTCTTGCAAAGAGCAAGCGAGCATCAGAGAGACTCTTGGAAAGCAGTACAAAATATCTTGAGGAGAGACTGAAACTTACAGTCAACCGAGAAAAGAGCCGTACTGTCAGCGTATTTGCAATCCGAAATTTTAAATTCCTTGGCTTTGCATTGGGAAGGAACGGAAAAGGCATTTATGTCCGAGTTCATCCGAAGTCATGGAAGAAGTTTAAGTCTAGACTGAAGGAGTTATCTTCCCGTAAGCGATGTAAGTCAATCAAGCCAAGCCTTGAGAAAATCAAGGTGTATGCGAGGGGATGGCTTAACTATTACGGAATTGCAAGTATGAAGAGCAACATAGATGACATCAACGGATGGCTCTATCACAGAATACGTATGTGTATATGGAAACAGTGGAAGAAACCGAGGACAAAGGCACGTAACCTCATCAAGATGGGAGTATCCGAAGACTTGGCAATGCAAGCGGGTAATACCCGACGTGGACATTGGTTCGCAACGCATACAGTTGCAATAAACATGGCAATGACAAAAGAAAGACTGATAAACAGTGGCTTCTATGATTTAGCCACAGCCTATCAGTCTGTGCACGTCAACTATTGAAAGCGCCGTATACCGAACGGTACGTACGGTGCTGTGAGAGGACGGCGGTTAGTCACCGCCTCCTACTCGATTGGATGTAATAGTAGTTATATTACATAAAAAAGGGTATAGTTCCCCTTACCCCATAAGAATGCTATTATGAAATCCTATGCGGCAGTTGCACCTTTTTTCTGTTTGTTGTGATATTTATAAAGATTGTGTCCGATAGAAACAAGAAATACTTCGAGCAGTACAGATTTTATTCCTCTTCGGACAATTCTTTTGTACCACCGATCGTTTTTCATGATACCAAAAGTACCTTCTGCCTGGATGGATCTGTTCATCCTCAGAAGTGCTCCCTGGATACTTTCGAGATTTTCTATCACTTCCTGATGCATCGCTGTAAGTTCGCGGTTGATCCGAACAGTACGGTTTTTATCTGTCTTTTTACATTGTTCTGCGTATGGACAGCTGGAGCAATCTTCACACTGATACACTTCTTCCTGACGCCCATACTTGTTTTCCCTTTACGTTTTTTTGATACTGAAGGTAAAATCTTTTCCCGTTTGGGCAACGCATAATCCCGTCTTTCCCGATTGGAAAATTTACTGCACGAAATGGATCTTCATGATACTTCTTGTCAGTAGTCTCTTTCTTGAACATAGGGAACTTCATATATTTTTTCATTCCATGCTGCTCACAGAAGATGTAATTATTGTAAGAACCATATCCGGCATCTGCCACTGGGTATTTCGGATAAAAGCCATATGTCGTATAAAACTTGTTCATCAATGGAATAAAACAATCCATATCTGAGCGATACTGATTTACATCGACAACAGCAATGTACTCATCTGCAACACCGACCTGTACATTATAGGCTGGAAGCAACTGGTCATTTCCCATGTAGTCTTTCTTGATTCGCATAAAAGTGGCCGAATGGTCTGTTTTTGAGTAGCTGTTGCGCTCTTCTCCGCAGATCTTTATTTTTTCTACATATTCTTCCAACTTGGTTGTATACTCCCTGAGTTTTTCATAATGACGCTGCTGCGTAGTTTTACGATGTCCTCTACCATGAACAAATATCGTTTCATCAATCTGCCAGGCTTCAGCATACTGCTCGGCAGCTTCTTTTAAATACTCTGGTGCATACTCACTATTGATACAAAGCTTTATCCCTGTACATGACAGCTCTTCATTGATTTCCTTAAAGAGTTCAGTAATCTTATCAAAGAGCCGGTATCTGGATTTTTCTGTGGCTTTTTTCCACACCCAGGAATATTTATTTGCATTTGCTTCAAACTTGGAACCATCGATGTATAGATGTTGGGGATCCACATGTTCTGTCTCGAAGATTTTTTTGTTTATGTCTAGAAATATTTCTTCAATGGAATCAGCAAGCACCTCATTAATGAAGTAGCCGAAGGTACGATAAGAAGGGGTTTGATGGTCCATAAGATACATAAAGCGGAGATTGACTTTACACTGATCCTCCAGCTCACGTAACGATATATAGCCATTCGCCATAAATCCAAACAAAACTGTCTTCAGCATACTGACCGGGGCATATCTAAATCTTCCTGTATAATGTTGCGGAATATTTTTCAGATATTTCTCCAGTTCGATTTCTCCCATAAATCTGTCAAAAGTCAGCACTGGATCACAGATGTCCAGATAATCTTGAATTAGCATTGGCAAAACTGCCTGTTTTGGGTTAGAATAAATTATGTTATTAATTTTTTTCACAAGTTAATTATAACAGAAAGAAAGACCTTGAGTTCATTATAAACTCTTGGTCTTTCTTTTTTCAGGACTATTCTTTTTTCACAGCCCCTTTCATTGATTAAGAATTAACGATATCATCAATCTTCTTAAGTTCTTCATCTGAAAAATCAGTATGTCCGATTATCTTGATATTATCAAGAATCTGCTCAGGTTTTGAAGCTCCAATCAGGACACTTGTTACTTTATCATCTTTTAGAATCCAGCTAAGAGCCATCTCGGCAAGCGTCTGTCCTCTTTCCATAGCAATTTCGTTAAGTGCCTGAATCTGGGAAAGCTTTTCTGATGTAAGTGCAGTCTCATTAAGAAATCGTCCGTCAGTGGCAATTCTGCTATCAGCAGGGATACCATTGAGGTAGCGCTTCGTAAGAAGTTCCTGTGCGAGAGGAGAGAAAGCTATGATACCTTTTCCAAGCTCATAGGCAGTGTCCTTAAGCCCGTTATTCTCAATTGTTCTGTCAAAAATAGAATAACGGTTCTGGTTGATTACGAAAGGACATTTCAAATAGGTTAGGATTTCTGTAGCCTTTTTAAGTGTGGGACCATCATAATTTGAAAGACCTACATAAAGGGCTTTTCCACTTCGAACGATAGAGTCAAGAGCACCCATAGTCTCCTCAAGTGGTGTCTCAGGATCCATTCTGTGATGATAGAAGATATCGACATAATCAAGTCCAAGTCGCTTAAGACTCTGGTCCAGGCTTGCAATAAGGTACTTGCGGCTTCCCCAATTGCCATAAGGTCCTTCCCACATATCAAATCCGGCCTTTGTGATGATGAGCATTTCATCTCGGTATGGATGAAGTTCTTCCCTGAAAAGCTTGCCGAAATTGCGTTCTGCACTGCCATAAGCAGGCCCATAATTATTGGCAAGGTCAAAATGAGTGATTCCATTGTCAAAAGCGGTAAAGCACATCTGCTTCATATTTTCGTAGACTCTTGTATCACCAAAATTGTGCCAGAGTCCAAGTGAAACAACAGGCAGCTTCAAGCCACTTTTACCGCAGCGGTTGTAAATTATTGTGTCGTATCTTTTTTGACTGCAATGTACATGTGTATATACCTCCATGATTATATCTTTCTGCTACACTTAGGATATCATATTTTTCTTCAATTGCATCCAGCTCTTCATTTCATCCTCTGTTTTCGCTGTATGCTACTGCAATTTCTCCAACAATTCCAGATGAAGTTTCTGCACCTTAATCTTTTGTTTTTGTATATTCACTCTTTGAGTGGACTTTCCTCCTTCGATTTTCTTTAAAGCTTTATGCTTCATAAACTCTTCTTTTATATAGTTTTTTCAAAACAACTATAGTAATATAGAGTTATCACAATCTTAGCTTCCTACTATTCAACGGTTCCTTTTCGCCATATCCAGTGGGGTGGGTAAAGATGACCCAATAAGTGAATGTAATTGAAGAAATTAAAAAAAGGACTATTTTTTATGAACAATATAAAAGAAAGAATAAAAATATTTTCAGGGGCGCAGCTTAAATACATTGCTTTTCTATCTATGCTTATCGATCACACAAACAAAGCGTTAATCTATCCGAATTTGGATGGAGGAGCATTGAATCGGTTGAGTGACTTTTTTGATATTTTAGGAAGAATCGCATTTCCAATATTCATCTTCCTTCTCGTGGAAGGCTATTTCCACACAAAAAATAAATGGAAGTATTTAATTACACTTCTTGTATTTGGAGTAATATCAGAAATTCCTTTTGATATGTGTACAACAGCTACATTTTTTGAAGCCAACTGGAACAATATTATGTTTACGTTAGCCTTGGTGCTTGCCATGATCTGGCTGATTGATGTACTCAAGGAAAAGATGGCAGCATTGCCGAAAGCTTTATGGTATTTCGTATCATTTCTCATTGTGACAGTATTGTGCTTTGCTGCAATGAATCTGGGATTAGATTATGAACACCATGCGGTGCTGATTGGATATTTCTATTATATTTTTCATGACCGACAGGCACTTGCGATTCCATTTTCCTATCTTTCCATGTTCAAAGAACCATGGGCTTTGCTTGGATTTGGCCTGACACTTACTTATAATGGAGAACGTGGAAAACAGAATAAGTGGTTTAATTATCTTTTTTATCCAGTACATTTGCTGATTTTAGGAATTATAAGAATGTGTCTTAAGATTTGAATATGAAATTTTAAAAAGGACTTTTCTTTTAAAATGAACGAAAAGTCCTCTTTTTGCGTAGATGACTGTTATTTCACAGCCCCTTTTTTATTATGCGTATTTTTATTTATCTGCCCCATAATATCTGTCATCGCCGAAGCCAAGGATCAGCATGAAGATTGGCGGTAAGAAGATAAGGCCAATGGCGAATCCTGTGCCTCTGCCGAAGGCTCTTGCAAGCTTAATGCTGTACATAATGCTGATGACGACAAGTATGATTTTTACCAGTATGACAAGCATGTAGACAGTTAAGCTTTCGCCTGTTTCCAGAGTTCCCTGCAGATAAGAAGATATGATTCCCAGGATGAGAGTCAGCCAGAAATATGCGGGCTGCCATGCGATTTTATAAGAAATATAATCGCCATATATTGGAATAATACTTTTCCATCCGGCCTCTCCTGCTTTGGTAAAGATTCTCCAGTTGGCAATGATCTGCAGAAGCCACCATGCAAATGCAATCATCAGATACATACCGCCCAAGAGCATCAGACTACTGATAGCTATAAGTCCCATTTGTGTTCCCCCATTTCTTTTTGTGAGATATGATACATGTATCATTGGTGTAGAAGTGTAGTTGAGAACTATGTTTGTTCTCCTGAAGTATTTATGCTAAATCCATTAAAGCATATTCTCAGGAGTTCGTCAATTATCAAAGAAGATTGTAAATTTTATATTCGATAGTTGGATACGTTACTGTAAGGAACAAAAATAACGTTTGTTCATAAGTGAGAAAATTATTGTTGCTTTGGCGTAAAACATATACTGCCAGTGAATGAAAAGCTGATGAGATAAGGGTATAATGAGTGTAATAAAGGATGAGTGAATTATAACAATCCTCTAAATGAATTACTGAAGATTGTACATAAGCGAGGTGAAAATTATGGCAGCAATACTTATGATCGCTTACATAGCGGCAGCATACTGGGCGACTAATAAGATATGGTGATCTAAGAAAGTGTATGTTTATTCCAATGCAACATATTTCTACATGACATGTTTTATTATCTGTATGATTGCAGGATTTGTGACGATACCCATTGCACTGTTGCAGACATTGATCGGCAAAAACTGAAATAAGAGGGGGAAAGTAATATGGAAGCACTGGAAACTCAAGCACAGGCTACACAGGAAAAAGAAAATGCTGTGACAAAGCAGAATATGAAGTATACCATGAGTTCTTCAAGAGGAATTTATTTATCGTGGCTGACGGGAAGGATTTACAGCACAATTTTTGCTGATCACGAAAAGCTGACTATAGATATAAGGCCGGTAAAGAAGAATATGATTCCTGTGATTTATTATGAAGATATTACGGCAATACTTATGAACTACAAAATACCGGGATATTATATATTTTTCATTTGTCTGGCAGTGATTTCCTGTTTTTCCAATCCTGGAATGATTGTATTTGTTTTTCTGTTTATATGGGCAGGCTCAAACCGTAAAATAACAATATGTTTGAGAAGCGGAAACAAAGCAATTGTATATGCAAGAAGAAAGAAAATAGCTACAGCATTTGTAGAGGATATTAAAGAAAGAGCGAAGATATAATTAACAGTAAATGTTACAAAAGAAAAGGGGGATAACTATGGTAGCAAAAACAATTATGAAAAGGATTGCAATAGCGGTATTATCAGCGGTTATTTTAAATGGAGTAACACCTCTGGATAGTTTGAACGTATATGCCTCCGAGAATACGGGAGCAAGCTATACAGCATTGGATCTGTATACATATTTACAGGATCAATGCACTACAGAGTATACATTAACAGAGAAGGCAGAAACTTTTCTGGAAGAACATGATGATTTTTTCCCTGCTTCGCCAGAATTGGCAATACCGGATGAAATGACAGATGCAGAACTGGATTTTCGCCATATCAACAAAAATCCATCCAGATACGGTGATAAGCTGATGAGAATTTCAGAAGCATACGTAATACAGGTTCAGGAACAGGAAATGGAAGAAGGACATTATCTGACATGGCTAAATCTGATAGATGGAGAAGAACAGCAGTATTCTGTTTATTATAATGGAGAATTGGATGACGTTTTTGAGGATGATACAGTAGAAGTAACCGGTCTGCCACTTGGAACCAGTTCATTTGAGAATACCGATGGAGGGGACACTCTTGTTGTTGTATTAGCGGGCTGTAAGGTTAATAATATTGGTTAAAAAGAAATAAAACTCAGAAAAAATCACAAATGATATTGAAATAAATGCCTGTATGTAGTATAACCAGACGCAGATAAAAGAAAATTCTTCGGGGTTGTGGTGATCAGCATAGCTGAGATTCCCTACCGGCGGTTATAGTCCGCGACCCGCTTAGGCGGCTGATCTGGTGGAATTTCAGGACCGACAGTATAGTCTGGATGAGAGAAGAACACGCGATATTTACCATACGTGCTTATTACCCCGGATATATAATCCGGGGTTTTTTATATGTTAAAGAAATCCCGGTGCTGGTTGGCTCATTTGCAATGGGACCGATCGCAGGTGTACTGATCGAGCTGGTGAAGATTCTTGTGCATCTGGTAACAAAGGGATTTATGACAGCAGGTGTAGGTGATGTGGCAAACTTCATCTTTGGATGTACATTTGCAGCAATGATCATTTTCCCATTCAATATATTTAAATATACACTGACATCTCTGATCGTATTCTTTATTTATAAGAGAATCCGTGTAGTTCTTAAGGGAGATTGATTTTATATCTGATAAAGAATAAATTGGCAGTCCAATAAATATAAAAGAAGAACAGTCGTATGAGGAAAAATCTACGGCTTTTTTTTGACGGGTAAAAAATAATTACAGAAATTGTCAGACTGACTTAAAAAAGATAAGATAATATGGTAAGATAAAACAGACAATATAAACACCTGAATGTGAGGTTTATGAATAGCGAAAGGAAGTATCCATTATGGGACAGATACACAATATTGAGAAACTGACAGACTGTAAATTTTTGAATTTGTATCATTTAAATGCAACAAGCATTCATAATACTCCTGTGTCATATTTTGTGGCATCACGTGCGAAGAGTATTAACGAATTAAAGATAAAAACAGGTAAAAACACTCCTGATGGCGTGATCATTTACAGTCTTTACGGAGAGAAAAAAGACAGGGTTGTATTGGTGCGGCAGTACAGATATGCAATCGGCGGATACATCTATGAATTTCCGGCAGGTCTGGTAGAACCGAACGAAGAGTTTCATGAGGGGGCAGTAAGAGAAATGTACGAGGAAACAGGACTGAAATTCACACCGCTGAAAGTAGATCCGGCATTTGAGAAACCTTATTTTACAACGGTTGGCATGACAGATGAATCCTGCGCAACTGTTTACGGTTACGCGGAAGGAGAGATCAGTAAAGCGGCACAGGAGGATTCCGAAGAAATCGAAGTTGTGCTTGCTGACAGAGAAGAAGTAAAGAGGATTCTGAGTGAAGAAAATGTAGCGATCATGTGTGCATATCAGCTTATGCATTTCCTTCAGGATGAAGAACCTTTTGCATTTTTAAAGGAAGAACTTTAACAAGCAGAAATCCGTCTCAGCGCAAGAAGAATCCTGAATATGATTCTGAAAATTGACTGATGAGTATCAATAATATTTTATACAGGAGCAAAAAAGATAATGGATGAGCGTAAACGAAGTTTACGAAAAGAAATAGTCAGGCTGGCACTTCCAATCGCACTTCAGCAGTTCATGACAGCCCTGGTCGGAGCATGTGATGCGATCATGCTGGGAAAGTTAAGCCAGGATGCCATGTCAGCTGTATCACTGGCCACACAGGTTACTTTTGTATTTAATCTGTTTATGTTTGCATTTATGGCAGGCGAGAATATGTTTGTGGCACAATATTATGGAAAGGGGGATTACAAAGGTATTTCCCAGGTGTTCAGCCTTGTGACAAAGATTTGTGGATGTATTGCAGTGGTATTTCTGGCAGGAGCCCTTTTCTTTCCGGAACAGCTTATGAGAATCCTGACAAATGAGGAAACTCTGATTGTTCTGGGAAGTGAGTATTTAAGGGTGATTGGCATTTCCTATGTGTTTTCGGGAATTGCACAGACTTTCCTGGCAATCATGAAGAACTGTGGTGCAGTAAATATGAGTACCCTGATCAATGGGGTTATGGTAATTCTCAATATCGCATTGAATGCTGTTTTCATTTTCGGACTGTCCGGCTTTCCGAAGATGGGAATTAAAGGTGCTGCACTGGCAACCGTATTTGCAACAGTTGTGCAGTTCCTATGGAGTGTTGGTTATGTATTGTGCAGGATCAGAGCTGTGAAATTCAGTCTCAGAAGCTGTGAGAAAAAGTTATTTGGCCGTTTCTGGCAGAAAGCCGTTCCGTTACTGATCAATAATCTTGCATGGGGAATAGGTTTTTCCATGTATTCTGTGATCATGGGACATCTGGGAACGGATGCCGTTGCCGCCAATGGAATAGCGAATATTTCAAAAAATCTTGTTGTATGCTTCTGCCTCGGACTTGGAAATGCAGGCAGTATCATAGTGGGAAACCGTCTTGGTGCAGACCGCCTGCAGGAAGCAAAAGAGGCAGGCGGGACACTTACCAGAACTGCGATTATTGCAGGAATTGTATCAGGCCTTGTCCTGATCGCTTTGTCCCCATTTATCACAAAAATGGTAGATCTCACCCCGACAGCCCGCGGATATCTGCAAAAGATGCTGCTGATCTGTTCCTATTATATCGCAGGAAAATCAGTAAACTGTATGACAATAGGCGGAATCTTTGCAGCAGGCGGAGACTCCAAATTTGGAATGCTGTGTGATTCCGTAACGTTGTGGTGCATCACCGTTCCTCTGGGATGCATCTGTGCATTTATCCTGAAACTGCCGGTTATGGTTGTCTACTTTGTACTCAATCTGGACGAGATTATTAAACTGCCGGTGGTTTATAAACATTATAAGAAATATAAATGGATTAAGAATCTTACATAATTTTCTTAATGATATTTATGCATCCGCGCATAATAGCTGATACATAAGATCACAGTGGCTCCGCTCCATGCAGCAATCTCTGCAAAGAAAATACCGTCCTGTCCGATAAAATGGGGAAGGATCAGTGCAGCGCTGATACGCATGACAAATTCAGCCATACCACTTACCATAGGCATTAAGGTATCTCCCAGCCCCTGAAGTGCAGATCTGTACACGTACAGGAAGTACAAAACCCAGAGCATGGCAGCCATAATAGAGAGGTATTTAAAAGCAATTGCAAGTACCTCCTGTGTCTGCTGTGCTTCACCTGAGATGAAAAGTGAGAGAATATTTTTTCCAAATAAAAACATGGCAGCAGAAATGATCAGTGAGGTAAGCAGGGAAAGCAGCATACTGCTGCGGACACCTTTCCTGATCCTGTCAATCTTTCCGGCTCCCAGATTCTGACCCACATAGGTAACGATGGCATATCCATAGGAAATAGCAGCCATTTCCAGCAGACCATAAAGCTTGTTTGTAGCTGTAAATCCTGCCACAAAAAGGAAACCGTAGCCATTGATCACATACTGGACTACCAGACCGCCCACACCGATGATGATATTCTGGAATACAACAGGAATACCAAGCTTCATCAGGCGGGCATTCATGCCGGATGCAGGCATAAAATCTGCTCTGGTCAGATGAACAATATCAATTCTGCGTAAAATCAGAAAACAGTAAACAGCAGAGAAGCTCTGTGCGATCACAGTTGCGATTGCTGCTCCTGCCACACCCCATCCGAAACCTGCCACAAAAAGGAGGTCCAGTGAAACATTCAGCACAGATGCGATGATCATCGCAGTCAGTGGTGTTTTACTGTTTCCCATAGCCCTTAGGGCAGAGGCAAACATATTATAGGCTGCTGTGGCCGGTATGCCACAGAAAATGATGCGCAGATATAACAGAGACATTCCGATAATATTGGAAGGTGTATGCAGCCCTGTTAATACCAGCGAAGCAAATGACTGGCTGAGAATGAATACTCCGGCTGCGATAAATGCGGTCAGCCGATAACTGTGAGCCAGAGATTTACGCAGATTTTCGAAATCCTTTGCCCCATAATATTGAGAGAGTTGAATGGAAAATCCCTGGGTGAGTCCGGTGGATATTCCTGTGACAACCCACATCAGAAAGTCAACAGCGCCCAGTGCGGCAAGAGCCTCCACACCTGCAACCTGTCCAACGACCATGGTATCCACCATTGTATAAAGTTGCTGACAGATATTTCCCAGCATCAGGGGAATTGCAAAAAGAATGACCAACCGTCCCGGTGAACCGGAGGTCATATCCTGAATCTTGGTTTTCATTGGTATAAAAGTTCCTTTCCGGAGCATATTTGAAAAGATTAAGAATAATTTTTCGAATATGTCCTGATATTTATATTAATAATTTGTAACTATTCAGTAGTCTACTATCCCGCGAGGTGTTTTGGCACGTAAGTACCAAAATCCCGAGACATACGAGCCAAAATGCCATCACCGCAGGTGATTTTTAATGTATTTTGGCTCGTAACTGTGAAGGTACTGAACAGTTACGATAATTTTATATCATTAACGTGAAAAATGAAATATAATATTTCATCAGAATGATATAAATTTATCTGTTATTGTAGATATATTAACTGAATCAGCTGAATAAGTTAAGTCCCCTGCCTCAATTGCAAAAAGCAATATACTCTGCAGAGACAATGGCTATTTACAAATATGACAATAACAGGTATCATTCTTTTATAAATACATTCATAAAAGAAGGTAAAACAGAATGAGCGGACTGGAAAAGAAATTTGCCACGAAATCAAAAATCGTAAATTATATTATAAATAGAGAATCCACATCAAAAGTGGAAATATCCAAAGAACTGAATCTGAGTATGCCAACAGTTCTGTCTAATGTAAAAGATTTATTGGAAAAGGGCATCATAATAGAAACTGGAGAATATGAATCCACAGGAGGAAGAAAGGCTAAAAGTATTGGAATCAATCCATCCTATCGTTATGCAATGGGAATTGTGATCACTGCAAATCATCTGGGAATGGTGCTGGTAAATCTGAAGTATGAGATTGTGAAATCAGAGCGGGTCCGTCTGAAATTTGTACCTGATATGTCATATTGCAGTCAGGTGGCAGATTTTGCGGCGGAATTTCTGGATAATATGAATGATGCAGAACAGAAAGAAAAGCTTCTGGGTGTTGGAATCTCTATTCCGGGAATCATTAATCAGGAGCAGAAACTGGTGATAAAATCCCACGCACTGAAACTTGAAAACTATAGTCTCAGTTTCCTGGAACAGGCATTTTCTGTCCCGGTTTATTTTTCAAATGATGCCAATGCGGCAATGATGGCAGAAGATATGAACACCTATCAGAATGCAATTTACCTTTCGTTGAATCAGACTCTTGGCGGTGCATTCTGCATAGGGGGAAAATTGTTTTCCGGAGAAAATCAGAAGGCCGGAGAATTTGGACATATGATACTTGTACCTCAGGGCCGCAAGTGTTATTGTGGAAAATCAGGTTGTGCAGATGCTTATTGCGCTGCAGGCGCACTTGTTGGTGAGTCAAAGGATTCTGTGGAACAGAAGGATTCTGTGGAACAGTTTATGCAGCTGCTCAAAAGTAATGATGAAAAGGCAGAGAAGAAATGGGGGGAATATCTTGACTACCTTGCAATCCTGATCTCCAATCTTCGCATGGCATATGATATGGATATCATTCTTGGTGGCGAAATGGGTGGATATCTCTCAGATTATATGATACCTCTTGGAGAAAAAGTAATGAGGTATAATGGATTTGATCATGATCTGAGATATCTGAAAAACTGTTCTTATAAAAAAGAAGCCTCAGCTGTAGGTGCAGCAAAGCATTTCCTGCAGGATTTTATCGGAAAGATATAGCTGATGGCATTCTTAAATCACTGATGATCTGCTGATATACCATAGTAAATAAATATCTGAATATAACAAATACCCTGATTACAACAAAGAAATGTTGTGATCAGGGTATTTTATTGTTGTGCGGAAATTCAGCAGATAATTATAAGGAGTGTTATAGTAACATCTGCATAAAAATAAAATCTATACTTTGTGCAACTGGTAGAAATGAGAAATATTTTTAAATGTTTATTGACAAATTTAGAGATTTGAATAATAATGTAATCACTTTAATAAAATATTTAATAAAAGATAGTAAATAACTAGAGACTCAAAGTATATTCAACAAACAAGGAGGAAAATATTATGTTACAGCAGGTTATGACAAATCCAGGAGAAATCATTTTCAGAGAGGTTCCCGTACCAGAGATTAAAGACAACCAGGTTTTGGTTAAGATTATGAATATCGGTATCTGTGGTTCTGATATCCATGTATATCACGGAAAACATCCTTTTACAAAATATCCGGTAACCCAGGGACATGAAGTATCAGGAGAAGTGGTAAAAACAGGTGATGCAGTAACAGAATTTCATGTGGGACAGAAAGTAACAATTGAGCCACAGGTATATTGTGGACATTGTTATCCATGCCGTCACGGAAAATACAATCTCTGCGAAGAGCTGAAAGTAATGGGATTCCAAACAACAGGAACTGCATCCGAGTATTTTGCAGTTGATGCATCAAAAGTAACACCGATACCGGAAGATATGTCTTATGAAGAGGGCGCAATGATCGAGCCTCTGGCAGTAGCTGTTCATGGTGTTAAACAGATGGGCGATGTAACAGGAATGAATATTGTGGTGATAGGAGCCGGTCCGATCGGAAATCTGGTAGCGCAGTCTGCAAAAGGGATGGGAGCAGCTAAAGTTATGATCACAGATGTCAGTGATCTTCGTCTGGAAAAAGCAAAAGAGTGTGGAATTGACGTATGTGTCAACACAAGGAATAAAAATTTCGGGGAAGCAATGGTAGAAGCCTTTGGACCGGATAAGGCAGATGTTATCTATGACTGTGCAGGAAATAACATTACAATGGGACAGGCAATCAAGTATGCAAGAAAAGGAAGCGTGATTGTGCTGGTTGCAGTTTTTGCAGGAATGGCTGAGATCGATCTGGCAGTTGCAAATGATCATGAGCTTGATATCAAGAGCACAATGATGTACAGACATGATGATTATGTAGACGGAATCAGACTGGTGAATGAAGGAAAAGTGCATTTAAGACCGCTGATCTCTAAGACATTTGCATTTAAAGATTATCTGAAAGCATACCAGTACATTGACGATAACCGTGAGACTACAATGAAAGTGATTATCAATGTGCAGGAAAAATAAAATACCCTGCTGATCATACATAAGCATTATGTAAGACAAAGATATAATAAAAAAGACTGCTGTAGAGAAGACATGAGTAAACGGAAAGACGTAGGATGGCAGCAGTCTCTGCCCTGATGCTGTTTTCGAGATTTTGGGATGCGATCATTCCTGACTGCGTAGAATCCGGCTGTCCTCAGTATTATGAGACATTCCTTTACTACAATTCCGGGAATTTTATGGATAGTGACAGCAATTGTACTGTTTTTCTACCGTCTGAACAAAAAACGTTACAATGAAATTATAGAAGACCTGAAAAAAAACAGGATAAAATAAAGAGTGTCGTGAAGTGAATTGCGAATATCAACAGGGTCTCCTTGAGCAGTGCTAAAAAATCTGCTTAAGGAGATTTTTATGTCTGGAGTTTTTGTGGTTGCATTTTTATTTTATATCAGTATAATGGTGGGATAAGTCTGCAGATGAAAGGAAGACAATGCTGACAATATAACGAAGGAGCGAAGTATTATGCTGAAAAGATTCACCAGATATGTAACCCAGAGTGTTGCCGGAATGATCGGGATTTCCGTTTATATTCTGGCAGATACTTTCTTTATATCTGTATATTCAGGTGCTGACGGACTGGCAATCCTGAACCTGATCCTGCCGGTTTATGGGCTGATCTATGCGATTGGGGCTATGATCGGGATTGGTTCCGCTACCAGGTATGCCATAAGCAGGGCAAAAGGAGAAAATACAGATTATTATTTCGTACAGTCAGTAACCTGGAGCATACTGGCTGCAGTTCCATTTATGCTGATCGGAATTTTTATTCCGGACAAAGCATTGGCTTTGCTGGGTGCAGATGCCGGACTGATCGGACTTGGACGAAACTACATGAGAATTATTCTGATCGCAACACCATTCTTCATGTCAAACTATACATTTACTGCATTTGCCAGAAATGATGGAGCGCCTTCTATTGCAATGATCGGTTCCATCAGTGGAAGTATTTTTAACATTATATTTGATTATATATTCATGTTTCCTGTCGGTCTGGGATTTTCCGGAGCAGGACTGGCTACTGCAATCTGTCCGATCGTAACAATGAGTGTCTGTACCATACACTACAGAAACAGCAGAAACCATGTGGGATTCCATTGGAAAAAACCGTCATTCAGACACCTGATTTCCTGCTGTCAGCTGGGAGTCTCCGCATTCGTCGGTGAACTGTCTTACGGTGTGATCGCCATTGTATTTAATTTTCTAATACTGGGAATCGCGGGAAATGTGGGTGTAGCAGCTTATGGAGTTGTGGCAAACCTTTCTATCGTGGCATTTGCAATTTTCAACGGTCTGGCTCAGGGAGCACAGCCCCTGATTAGTGAAAGCTACGGAAAAGTTCAGCCCACTCAGGTAAAAAAACTTCTGAAATGGAGCCTGCTCGTATGCCTTGCAGTAGAAGCACTGATCCAATTGATTATCTGGACAGCAACTGACTCGCTGATTGGCATTTTCAACAGTGAAAACAATGTTCAGTTATTGAATTATGCACACACAGGACTGCGTTTGTACTTCCTTGGATTTATAGTGGCAGGAATCAACATTGTACTGGTGGCATATTTCTCAGCAGTGGATGAACCGAAAATTGCGATTGTCGGTTCATTCCTGAGAGGAATTGTTGCCATTGTTATCTGCGCAGTTATACTTGCGAAATTATTTGGATTAAATGGAATCTGGATCTCTCTGCTTGCAGCGGAGACAGTTACTTTTCTGACGATTCTATTTCTGGCATATAAAGACAGAAGAAAAAGAATGGCAGTTGTCTGAACTTATAGCAAGTAAAGAAGAGAGCGAGATTTGCTTGATTTGGTTAAAATTTAGGAATTGTCCGGATAAAATCAGGCTGTTCAATATCAAGCAGTCTGATTTTCCGCTCAATCCCTCCGGCATAACCGGTAAGACTTCCATCTGAACCTATAACTCTGTGGCAGGGGACGATCACGGAAACCCGGTTATGTCCAACAGCACTGCCAACTGCCTGGGCAGACATGGTTTTCAGTCCACGTTTATCAGCTATTTTGCGGGCAATCTCGCCGTAAGTAACTGTCTGACCATAAGGGATCTCCAGTAAAATATCCCACACTTCTCTCTGAAAATCTGTTCCGATCAAATGAAGCTTCGGCAGGAAATCAGGCTTTTGCCCGCTGAAATAAATATCCAGCCAGCACAGAGCATCTTTCAAAATACAGTTTTCTTTTTCCTCAAAAATAAAATCCCTGTGTCCTGGAAATTCTCCAAAATATTTCTGTCCCTCAAACCAGGCTCCCACAAGCCCCATATCATCAGCTGTCAGCAGCATTCTTCCAAGTGGAGACAGATAATAAGTTCTGTAAATCATAATATTTCACCCTCATAGAAAAATAAGTGATAATAGATAGCACTTGGCTTCTTACTTGGTATATTTATTATAAAATTTTCGCATGATAAAAGCAATAAAATCTCAGTTTATAAGTCTTGAGATTTTAACCGAATCAAATAAGTTACCTGATTCAACTGTGGAAAGAATTCTTGTATAAACTTCAAAACTGATGTAAGATAAGATTACTCAGTTTGGAGGTTTTATTTTTATGTGGAATGAAATAAAAGATTTCGCTGTGCCGGAACTGGATGTATATGCCAGAACATCTGAGGTGCAGCTTTTACGATATTATGAACCGGAACCGGGAATTTTTATTGCGGAGAGTCCGAAAGTAATTGAGCGAGCTCTGAAAGCAGGATATCAGCCAATCTCTTTTCTGGTGGAGCATAAAGACCTGGAAGGAGAGGCACAGGAAATCCTGAAACAATATCCGGATGTGCCGGTCTATACTGCGGAATATGAACTGTTGGTCAAGCTGACCGGGTTTGCTCTTACTCGGGGAATGCTCTGCGCAATGCGCAGAAATCCACTGCCATCTGTAGAGGAAATCTGCAGAAATGCCAGCCGCATAGCAGTTCTTGAAAATGTTGTAAATCCTACAAACATCGGAGCTATTTTCCGGTCAGCAGCAGCTCTCCATATGGATGCAGTACTTCTGACCAGCGGATGCAGTGATCCGCTTTACCGACGTGCAGCCAGAGTAAGCATGGGAACCGTATTCCAGATTCCCTGGACATACTTTAATAAAAAAAATGTATGGCCACAGGATGGAATGCAGACTCTGCAAAATTTGGGATTCAAAACAGCTGCAATGGCTTTGCGTGATGATTCTGTAGGAATTGATGACAAAGCACTCCGTTCAGAAGAAAAACTGGCAGTCATTCTCGGAACAGAAGGTGACGGCCTTGCATCACAGACCATCGCAGACTGCGATTATACAGTAAAGATACCAATGTCCCAAGGAGTAGATTCGTTGAATGTGGCAGCGGCAAGTGCAGTGGCATTCTGGGAGCTGGGACACAGGTAAGGATATAATTTAGGAGGAAACGAAAAATGTCTTTGGAAAAAGCGAGTTCTTTGGTTATAAATTATGGTTTTATCTGTTCGCATAAAACTTTTTTTACATTTTCGATTTCTATGGGCTTTGGCAGGTGAGCGTTCATCTCAGCTGCCAGGCACTTTTCTTTATCTTTTTTGAATGCATTTGCTGTCATGGCAATAATCGGGATTTTTTTAGCATCCGGATGATTCAATGAACGGATTGAGTTGGTTGCAGTAAGCCCATCTATCACAGGCATTATGATATCCATCAGAATTGCGTCAAAATAACCTTCCGGTTTCTCCTGAAACATTCTGACTGCCTGTAATCCATTTTCTACAACTGTCAGATTCGCACCTTCATCACTCAACAGAGTTTCTGCAATTTGTTCATATCCTGCTTCATCTTTGTTGTTTCCCTGTAAAATTTCTGTTATAGATTATATCTCCCATCAGACATATGCGTCAATAAAGAGTGTTGCAAATATTTTCTCAAATTGTGTTTGACATTTTATCATCAGGTTTTTACCATAGGGAATATAAGAGGTGAAAGAACAATGAAAACGGCAGAAACTCCTGTGGGGATATTTACGATCAACAAAGTGAAAATTCCCTCAGCATATACATGTGCAGCAGAACAGAAAATAGAATATATCAGCGAAAACCATATGCAGATCATTACTATGGATCAGGCAGTGTTATTTGGAAATCAGTTATTGTCCCCGAGAATCTGTCAAAGCTGCATGAATCCTGATAAAATTACAATTTATCCACTGGAAATAGAATATATTGGGGAAAAAGTGCTTTTTACAGATCACTATAGTGTAAAAGAATGGAAAAAAAGCGATCCATTACCGGAAATCCATGAATGGTATCCGCATATAAAAAAAGCCGGATGCAACCCGTGCAGGAACTGTGGAAGATGTTAAAATTGCACACTCCTTTAAATGACAGAAATAGAATGATAGGGATTGTCATCAACAGGAAACAGGAATATAATATTTCTGTTAAGCAATATTTATCCGAAAGTAATAACTTAAATGGAGATAAAAAATGGATTACAGAAAATTCGGCGAATGCTATTACATAAGAATGGATTGTAATGATGAGATCATCAGTACAATCCTCGAAATATGTAAAAAAGGAAATATCAGATCAGCCACTTTTTCAGGGATCGGAGGATGCAAGGATGCAGAAATTCAGACCTTTATCCCAGAGACAGGCAGCTTCGAAGAACAGCGCATTTCCGGAATGCTTGAGTTGGTATCTTTAAACGGTAACGTGGTCACAGGTGAAAATAATACCTGTTACCATCATACCCATGCAGTATTTTCTTATAAAGATGGTGAACGACATTGCATGGCAGCAGGTCATATGAAATCAATTACTGTACTGTATACTGCAGAAATCGAACTTCATCCGGTAACAGGCGGAACTATCCGCCGCAAATATGATCCTGAAACAGGGACTGGATTCTGGGATTTTAATTGAATCAAGTAAGTCCCATGTTTCAAGTGCGAAAAGTACTAAGCAGTGGGCGGATGTGTGTAAAGAAACAGAAAACTGATCGTTGACGGTATGATATGGAAAATGGAGGACAGAAGAATGGGTATTGTAATCAGAGAATATCAGACAGAAGACGTAACAGCAGCTATTACAATATGGAATCAGGTGGTAGAGGATGGTGTAGCATTCCCACAGGAAGAAAACCTGACAGAAGAAACAGGAGATGCTTTTTTCAAAGAGCAGACCTATACAGGAATCGCAGTAAACACTGACAACAATGAAATTGTCGGTCTCTATATCCTGCACCCGAACAATGTAGGAAGATGCGGACATATCTGTAATGCCAGCTATACAGTAAGAAGAGATTTCCGTGGTGAACACATTGGCGAGAAACTGGTTCTTGACTGCCTTGCACAGGCAAAGGAAAAAGGCTTTCGTGTTATGCAGTTCAATGCAGTGGTTGCAAATAACACCCATGCATTACATTTATATGAAAGAATAGGTTTTACCAGACTTGGCGTAATTCCCCAGGGATTCAGAATGCCGGATGGACATTATGAAGATATTATTCCGCATTATTATGTGCTGTAGAGAATAAAAATATACTGTAGAAAAATTTTGAAGCCGTTTTCAGGATATGGAAAAGGAACAGTTTATTGAGAGTGTACAGAATTTAACACGAGTTCTGTATACTTTTTTTATTAAAAAATGAAACTTTTTGTTCTTTGACAGGATATATAAGAATGTAAAGGTTAAAGGCTTTTAATTTTTGAAAGTATTAAAAAGAAAGTAGGATTGATATGACAGATGAAGCAGAGCTTTTGCAACGTCTCAGGAACAGAGAAAAAATTCAATAGATGAAGCAAACGACTATGAGATTAAAAAAGAAAATATTACCTTTGTTGATAGCTGCAACACTTACAATTGGAGTTACTGCTGTGGCAACAACAGGAAAGATTTCAATGTGGACAGGTTCATCTGCATCACGTGCTGATTATACATCTCTTCCAACGTTAGAACAGGTTACAAAGGATATTGGGTATAGACCGGTATTGATTGATACTTTTGAGAACGGGTACTGCTTCAAAAAGGGCAATATTATAAAAAACAGTTTTAAGGACGACAATGCAAATGTAATTGAGAAGTTTAAATCTGTGTCCTTTGATTATCAGAAGAATGGAGATGTTGTATCGTTTGAACAGCAGAAATTTAACTCAAAACTTATTCCGTCAGGTGATATTATTGCCACTGTAAATGGAACAAATCTGTATTATGTACATTATATAAATAAAGTGGTATCGGATGATTATGAATTGACAGAACAGGATAAAAAAGACCAGGCCAGTGGAAAACTTGTATTCAGTTACGATGACAGCGCTTCTCAGATTGATGTCAGTCAGGTTCAAAGCGTTAACTGGAATAAAGATGACATCCAGTATGATTTGCTGCAAATAGATGGAAAATTATCTGCCGGAGAACTTGCAGATATGGCGAAAGAGGTTATTAATAATAGAAGATAAAGAAAAAAGGGGCTGTCTATTTCAAGACAGCTCCTTTGGTATATTTATGATATAAAGTTAAATGATATAGGTTATTCGAAACGAGGAATTGTAATAACTTCTCCACCCTTCATAGCGGATTCGTGCGCACAGATTCCTGTACCTGTCCAGTAAGCACCCATGATGTCGTCAATAGCAGGTTTACGTTCTTCCAGAATGGAACGAATGAATTCATGTACAAGGTGTGGATGGGAACCACCGTGACCCCCACCCTGGGTAAAGGAGAGATGGGTGTTCTCATTGTTATATACTGTGTTGGTGGTGAAGGATGCGATTTCCTTCGGAAGAAGGTGTGCATAATCCGGGATCTGGATTCTTTTTTCCACAATCTCTGATCCACGACTGGATTTTTCGCTGTCTTCATCCAGAATGTCCACTTTCTCCAGTTCTCCTGTACGGGTAAAGAGAACAGGATCTTCATCAGCAAGCTGCTGCCATTCGAAGCTCTCGTTTTCACCGTATACTCGGAAGCATTCGGAATAGCTTCTGGCTACACCGTAGAGGAAACGTTCCATTTCAATAGTTACATCGCTATCCTGAAGAGAAATAAATGCGGATTCGAATGCAAACGGGCAGCCGTATTTGTCAGCCAGTTCTTTGCGGATTTTTCCGGAACCTCTTGCGTAAACCTTGTCTGGAAGATGGCCTGCGAGCATCAGACAAGGAGCAACTGCATGTGTCGGATGCATCAGTGGCGGGAAGCCTTCCCAGTATTCCGGCCATCCTTCCATATCCTGGTAATGTGCACAGGTCATGTACTGGAGGCGTCCAAGTTCGCCCTTCTTATAAAGCTCCTGGATATAGAGGAACTCTCTCTGGAAAATCGTTGTTTCCATAAACATATAATTTTTGCCGGAGGCCTTGCGGGCTGCAATGATGTCATTTAATTCCTGGATGCTCATTCCCATAGGAATTGTACAGCCACAATGTTTACCTGCATTTAAGACGCGTACAGAAAACGGAGCATGTGTTGCTGGCGGTGTTACAAGATGAACTGCATCAATTTCAGGAATATCCAGTACATCCTGCAGATCTGTGAAACAGCGTTCATCAGGAATGCTGTATCGTTCTTTTGCAATATTCAGAAGTTTCTCATTTTTATCTACGATATACACCTTATCAATATCAGGATGTTTACAGTAGATAGCAACGAATTCAAGCCCGAAGCTTAAGCCTACTAAAGCAACATTCAGTTTTTTCATGATGGAAAACCCTCCTTAAAAATAGTAGAAAAAATAGTAAAAAGTTAGTTAGGAATAAAATCCACAGGATGTCAGGAATCCTGCATCTGTCTTTTATGCTTGTGATTATACGTGATGAGAAGAGAAATGAGAATAAAGATAATTTAGATGTTTGACCCCAAAAAGATAAAAATAATACCAGTTCCGGAAAGCTCTACTTTTTTTAGAAAAGATGGAAAAAGAAAGAATAATATCGTTATTCAAAAATCAGGGATTTCATGTTTTAATAAGTGCATAGCAGAACAATCGATTGGAAAGCAGATCAGTAACATAGAGATTAAGAGAGAAGATGAGAAGGAGGAACTATATAATGAAGAAAAGAGCATTAGCTGTTATGTTGGCAGGGGCTTTGACTTTGGGCGCACAGACAGGTGTGTGGGCTGCATCCGATACTTCAGATCAGAAAGAAGGAGAACTGACACTTCTGATGTTAAATAACTGGATCGATGAGACAGAAGCAAAAGGGAAAGAGCTTGCGAAAGTGATCAAACAATATGAAGAAGAGAATCCAGGGGTGGAGATCACATTGCAGGGAGCTTCCCAGCAGGATATTAAGGAATCTTTCCAGACAGCAGCTCTGGCAGGAGGCGGAGCAGACATTGTAGTGATGGACAATTCCGGACATGCCATTGACCTTGCAGCAATGGGACTTCTGTATCCACTGGAAGATATTACCACAGCCGATGAGCTTACTGCGCAGTATCAGGAAGGACCACTCAATTCCGGCAAATTTGAGGGTAAATATTATTCCGTGCCATGGTATATGGACTGTACGGGTCTCTATTATAATAAAGAACGTCTGGAGGAACTGGGAATCGATGTTCCTACAACATGGGAAGAACTTTCTGATGCAGTAGATAAAGCAAAAGAAGCCGGATATGGCGGTATTATTACTTATCAGAGTGCATATGCTTTTTATTCATTTTTCTATCAGAATGAATGCCCAGTCATTGATACAAGTGGAGATATCCCGCAGGTAGTGATCGACAATGAGGAGGGAAAAGAGGCATGGAATTATATTTGTGATCTGATCTCCAAAGGCGGTTTGGTAGAGTCTTTTAAAGAAGCAACTACATGGGACAAAGTATATGAAAGTTTTGCAAATGGAGAAGCAACCTTCCTGTTGGGCGGAGACTGGTGCTCCAGCGAAGTAGAAAATATTAATCCGGATTTGGATTACGGCATTGCTCCGATGGTAAAAGGAAAAACAGAAGCAACTGTACTGGGAGGATGGACCTGGAATATTAATACCAACTGCAAAGATCCGGAACTTGCTTATGACCTGATTCAGTATCTGAATTCAGAAAAAGGAGATTCTCTTCTTGGCGTAGAAGGAAAGATTTCAGCACGTAAAGACTTCGACTATGACAAAGCACTGGAAGGAAATGACAAACTGAAAGTCTTTACAGAAGAATTTCCGTATACAGAAGCAAGACCTGCTGTTATCAATGAGAAATCCATCGATGAACTGATCACCAATGCCATCCTGGAAGTAGACTACGGACAGTCATCAGCTGAAGATGCGCTGACTTCTCTTACCCAGAAGCTCAATGAAAACATTGCATCTAATTATCAGTAAAAATATCCGGGAAACAAACATGAAATAATAACAGAGGCGCTGGCGTGAAATGGCGGCAGCGCTTCTTCATTGAGAAGGGAGGAAGATCATGTCCAAAATACGTAGAAAAGAAGGCCTGGAACTGAAAAAAAATCTTCCAGGATATCTTTTGATGGCACCAGCAGTAATTGCGGTACTGGCACTTTCTGTGTATCCTCTTTTCAGAGGTATTTATCTGAGTTTCTTAAATTATAACCTTGTACGCTCAAATGATCCTACATTTAATACCTTTGCAGGTTTACAGAATTATATTGATATTTTTAAAGACAAAGTGTTCCTACAGTCTATTGGAAATACAGTGAAGTGGACGGTGGTGAATCTTGTGGTACAGCTTGTGGCAGCCATGCTTCTTGCACTTGCACTGAACCAGAAACTGAAAGGAAGATCTGTATATAGAACGCTGATTCTGGTTCCATGGGCAGTTCCCCATGCCATAGCAGCTATGACCTTTACTTTTTTATTCAATGCAAATGTAGGTATCATTAATATACTGGCAGTGAAGCTGGGAATGATTACAGAATCTGTATCCTGGCTTGGAAATGTGGGATCAGCGTTCTGGTGTGTGGTTCTGGTAGCAATATGGAAGGGAATTCCTTTTCAGATGATCTTTATTCTGGCAGCACTGCAGGGAATTTCCGGGGATGTGTATGAGAGTGCGGAAATAGATGGTGCCAGTCGTTGGCAGTGTTTTTGGAAAATCACACTTCCGATTATCAAAGAGCCTCTGGCTATTTCAACCATTCTGAATCTGATCGGTATTGTGTCCTGTTTTAACACCATCTGGCTGATGACCAAAGGTGGCCCGCTGTACAGCACAGAGATTATTTATACCTATGCATACAGAAGAGCATTTATTGACCATAATTTTGGAACTGCAGCAGCTGCATCCGTGGTATTGTTTATATTTATGGCTGTTTTCTCTGGAGTTTACCTGAAGATGGTAAGTGAGAAAGAATAGGGAGGAGGAAACTATATGCATACAAAACAACGAAATGAAGCTATAAGGCATGTGGTAGCCTATATATTCACAATAGTCATGGTTTTTCTTGCAGTGACCCCGTTTATCTATGTGGTATTGACTGCCCTGAAAACAAAGGAACAGATATATGATCTATCTCAGATCATACCGACTCATATCACATTTGACAATTTCAGACAGGTACTGTTTCAGTCGAATTTCGTAAGATATTTTATGAACAGTATTTTCATTACACTGGTCACAACACTGATTTGTATGATATTATCAGTAATGGCAGCATATGGACTTACCAGATATAGAATCGTAGGTGCCGGGAAAATTAAGATGGCGGTTCTTATGACAAGAATGTTTCCGGGAATCCTGTTGTGTATTCCTTACTATATTATTATGAAACAGTTGAACCTGATTGACAGTTATATAGGACTGATTCTGATGTACTGCTCTTTTACCCTGCCTTTTGCCATATGGAATACCTGTGCATTTTTTATTTCCATCCCATGGGAGTTGGAGGAAGCTGCCAGGATTGATGGCTGTAGCAGGTTGAAATCTTTTTTCCATGTGATTATTCATGTGGCTAAGCCGGGACTTTTTGTTACAGCCTTGTTCTGTTTTATGACATCCTGGGATGAATATATGTATGCTTCTATTTTTATTAATACAACTTTAAAGAAAACCATTCAGGTTGGTATGCAGGACTTTGTAGGACAGTATTCTGTAGATTGGGGACTGCTGATGTCAGCAGTGGTGATTAGTCTGATACCAATTCTGATTTTCTTTGCATTGGTGCAGAAGAATCTGGTACAGGGACTTTCGGCCGGTGCAGTGAAAGGATAAATACAGGTCAGATGTAGAAAGAGGAAATTTGCGTATGAGTTTCAAACGTAAAAATCCGGGTAACCAGAGCATAAGAAGGCAGCTCACATTTTATATGGGACTTTTTGTGGTGCTGCCGTTGTGCCTGGCTTTGATGCTTCTGAATTTCTATCTTCAGAAAGTTACCACGGAAAATAAGATTAACAATGAGACAGATTTGCTATCCCAGATCAGGGATAACACAGATCAGATGATTGAAGTGACCAATTATGCTACAAGCATGTTGATGACAAATAAAAATACACTGAAGAACCTGCGAATTTTAGAGCAAGACGGGGATTCCTACGAGATCTATCAGGCGAAAAGAGAACTTTCTAATGATATTTCGGATGTAGAGAGCTCCGTCTTAAATGCCGTTGGCGGAAAAGTAGCTATACTTACGAAAAAAGGATATATGATTGGTTCTTACACATTAAGCAGAACAGAAACGAATTATGAGAAGGAACAGTGGTATCAGGAGATTTTGGAAAATGGAAGAAAGACAACTTACAGTACAGGCATAGAAACCATGTTCCAGGAAATGACAATACATGACAATATACAGAAATATTTTTATATGGGACGGGAAATTCTAGATTATTCCGGCAAAAATCTGGGAGTCATGCTGATTCGGCTTTCTGAGAAAAAAATCTGGGGAAAACTGGCAGCAGGTATGGTGACAGAGGAAGGCGGTGCCCTTTATATCCTGGACAGAAACAATGATATATTGATGGAGTATAATGAGAAATATCAGAAACAGCTGAAAGAACTGAGAGAACAGGAAACTGTAAAGGAGATTTCTGAGAATGAAATTACGACAGGTAATCTGAAAGATGATTTTTATTATATGGAAGGCGAACTGGAGAATGATTCCAATAAACTGGTCTACCTTGTTCCCCAGGAAATTTTCCTAAAAGAAAACAGAAAGATTCTCCAGAGAATTCTGGAAATGTTACTTCTGGTGATTGGATTCACTGTCTGCACCATGTTATATTTTTCTAAAAGAATCGCCAAACCTTTGGTTGAAGTGGCACAGACTCTGGAAAAAGCTCCCAATGGAATGGCAGTTCTGGAGGAACCCAGAGGTTCTTTCAAGGAGATGAGCAAATTTGTATCCTGCTATAACCAGGCTGGGAAAAAGATCGAAGAGCTTCTGGAAAAAGTAGAAAGAGAGAGCAGATTAAAAGAAAAAGCCCATTATGAGATGCTCATGTCGCAGATTTCCCCTCATTTTATCTTTAACACGGTTAATTCCATAAGGATCATGGCCATAAAAGAAGGACAGGACCGTGCAGGGGGGAATGAAAACACGGAGAAAGCACTGGAAGCACTGGGAGATATTTTGCATGCAGTTTACAGTAACAAAAACGGCATGACTACTGTGGGACAGGAAACGGCACTTCTGAAAGCATATGTAGATATCATGCAGATGCGGTTTGGAAGTTCGTTTCAGTATTATAATGTAATTCCAACAGAACTATTCTATTATGAAATCCCTGCATTTACCATGCAGCCGATTGTAGAAAATGCGATTCTGCACGGAGTAAAAGGTGTGACAGCAGGGCAGATTATAGTCTCTGCAATAGAGTATGAGAATGATTTTGTCATATCTGTATTCAATAATGGAAATTCTGCGGATAAAAAGAAGATTGAAGATCTTCTGAAGGGAGAGAAGAACCAGAGAGCTGTGACGGGGATCGGGCTTTACAATGTAAATTCCAGACTGAAGCTGTTGTACGGCGAATCTTATGGACTGATCTATAATGAAAAGGTCAGAAATGGTTTCGAAATATGGGTTCGTCTTCCAAAAAAAATTACAGAATCAGAAGAAAGGTGATAAAATAGGATAAAAAGATAGCAATTATTATCCGGATGAAGGGAAGAACATTCTATGAAAAAGGTATTGATCGTAGAGGATGAAATTCTGGCAAGACTTGGACTGCGTCAGCTTGTAGACTGGAAGAAACTGGATCTGGAACTGCTGCCGGATGCAACAGATGGAGAAGAAGCATTGGAAATGATCCGGAACAGCCGTCCGGATATCATTCTTCTTGATCTGAATATCCCCAGAGTCAGCGGGCTAGAAATTCTGGAATTTTTGAAGAAAGAAGAAATGCAAACCAGAGTAATCGTGGTAAGCTGCCAGGAAGAATTCGATGTTGTAAAGAAGGCAATGAAGTTGGGGGCGTATGATTATCTGCGAAAACTGAATCTGAGTTCTGATGAACTGGAAAGTATTCTGGAAAAGTGTCTGGGAGAAACAGAAGAAAGAAATAAGGTGCATATGCAGGGAATACGTGAGATCCGTTATGAAGAGATTATGAGAGACAGCAGAGATATTTTTGCAGGTACCTGTAATTATCAGACATTAATCTGTATACTGGCGAAAGATACAGAAGAGTTGTCCGGGGTTATGGAAATGATCCATAAATGGGCAGAAACCGAACTCAGGGAAGGCCTGCAGATTCAGAAGGGAAATCAGTATGGATATTTCCTGCTGAAAGAAAAACCGGAAAGATCTGTTTATATGGAATTAAAGAAAAGGGCAGAGCGGAAAACAGGCAGAGAACTGTACATGGGAATCTTTGAAGGTTGCATGGAAAAAACTGCGGATCTTGTTCGGGCTGCTGCGATGGCCGAGCAGATACAGCTTTTCAGTTATTATGATAAAGAAGAGAAACTGGTGTTTTTTCAGAAGAAGATTGAAACAGAAGGTCATAGTCCACGAGGAATGCATGGATATCTGGATTCCCTAAAAGAGAAGATTCGAAGTTTTGACAGAGAAAAAGTTGAACAGGAGCTGTATGGAATCTTCGGACTGATCCGACAGGAGCCTTATGTCAGTATCAATGTGCTGAGAAGAAATTTTATGGATATTTTGGGAATTTATTCCCTGGTTGCACAGTCATTGGACGGCGCACTGGAAGAAATAGAGTTGGATGGTGATAATTGTCATTATCAGAAAATCATGATGATGGAAAGCCTCAGGGAAATAGAAAAATGGTTTCTGAAATTTAATGATATTTTTATGGAAAAATTCTGGATTGCCTACAAATGCAGTAAATCTGAAATCCTGCAGAAAGTAGTAAAATATATAGAAGCGCATATCACGGAACCAATCCATCTGTCAGATGCAGCTGCTGAAACAGGAGTTTCCTCAGCTTATCTCAGCACCATGTTCAAAAAAGAAATCGGTTATAATTTCATAGAATATGTAAACCTCCGAAAAATAGAACTGGCCAGACAAATGCTTCAGGATGGAAAAATGGTCTATGAAGTCTCAGAACTTCTTGGATTCGAAAATAGCACTTATTTCTCCAGAGTGTTTAAACGCTATACAGATGTATCGCCGGATACTTATCGGAAACAAATGTAAACTGAATTCAGATAAATAAGTTGACAATTCTCCGCGCCTATGATATAAAAAGAAAGTCAAAACCAATCATCAACAGGGAAAGAGGAGAGTCTTATTATGAGTCAGTCATATGCAAAAAGCCCTGCTGCAGAGAGAAAATTTACAACCAGAGAAATGGTACTGGTTGGTATGTTTGCAGCAGTTCTTGCAGTAATATCACAGATTTCACTGCCAATGCCTACCGGTGTACCGATCACCATTCAGGTATTTGGTGTAGCACTTGTAGGCGCAGTACTTGGTTCCAGGCTTGGAACTACAGCAACACTGGTTTACGTTCTGTTAGGAGCCATCGGTCTTCCAATCTTTGCTAACTTCTCAGGCGGAATCAGTAGCATCGTAGGAGTTACAGGAGGATACATCTGGGCATGGCCAATCATGACCTGGCTCTGCGGAATCCGTCCGAAAACAGAGAACAAGACAAAGAATCTTGCAATCTCAATCGGATTCGCACTGATCGGACTTCTGATCGTTGAGACAATCGGTGGTCTGCAGTGGCACTTTGTAGGAGGCTCCATGAGCATCCCGGCAATCGCAGTATACTCCTTAACAGCATTTATTCCAAAGGACATTGTAATCACAGTTCTTGCAGTTCTGATCGCAATTCCCATCAGAAAAGGAATCAACAATGCAGGAAACCGTTGATAACAGTAACAGGATAAAGAATAGCCTGCCGAAAGATACTCGGGGAAAGCAGGAAAACATAAAGATCCACGGAATCGGACTTGACAAAGCAGGACGGTGTACACACTATCACACACAGCTTGATATAGCTGCATTGCTCTGCGCGAAGTGCAGGAAATATTACGCATGTTATTCCTGCCACGATGAACTGGAAGATCATTCATTTGTGGCAACAACACCGGAAGAAGCTTATCCTGTTTTATGCGGAAACTGCGGCAGGAAACTTACACTTCAGGAATACAAAAAAGGCAGTTGCCCTTACTGCCACGCAGGATTTAATCCAAAATGCAGTTTACATGAGAATATTTATTTCTGTTGCACTATGTAACGTGTTTTGAAAAACATTTCCGCAATCTGCACGCCCCACTTTGCAGTATATTTTGCAGAAAGCTTTTTCAAACACCTCTAATGTAGAGAATACAAAATAACAAAAAATTTTGTATTCTCTTTTTATTTGTAAAAAATCTGATATACTGATTAGAGTTAGAATAGACTAACCAAATCAAACAAATAACAAGAACCTATTTCTTTTATTTGCATACAAATAAAAACAGGAGGAATAAATTGATGGATATAAATGTATTTTATGGAATTTTGATTCCTTTTCTTGGAACTTCTGCAGGAGCCACCTGCGTATTTTTCATGAAGAAGAATCTGAATGAACAGATTCAAAGGGCACTTACCGGCTTTGCAGCAGGAGTTATGGTTGCAGCTTCCATATGGAGTCTGCTGATCCCGGCAATTGAACAGTCTTCCGAACTGGGGAAGCTTTCATTTGTACCGGCAGCAGTGGGATTTTGGATAGGGGTGCTTTTTTTGCTCTTGCTGGATCACATGATCCCGCATCTTCACCAGAACAGTAACAAGGCAGAAGGTCCGAAGAGCAAACTTCAGAGAACTACTATGCTGGTTCTTGCAGTAACTCTGCATAATATTCCGGAGGGAATGGCAGTAGGAGTCGTATACGCAGGCTATTTAACAGGTCACGCCCAGATCACTATAATGGGAGCCATGGCTCTTTCTATCGGGATTGCCATTCAAAACTTTCCCGAGGGAGCCATTATTTCTATGCCCCTGCGTTCTGAGGGAATGGGAAAAACCAAAGCCTTTGTAGGAGGAGTCCTGTCCGGAATTGTAGAACCTGTCGGTGCAGTCCTCACAATCCTGGCTGCCGGCCTCATTGTCCCGGCACTTCCATATCTTTTAAGCTTCGCTGCCGGAGCTATGCTTTATGTAGTGGTAGAAGAGCTCATACCTGAAATGTCTGCCGGAGAACACTCCAACATCGGAACTATTTTCTTTGCGGTAGGATTCTCTCTGATGATGATTCTGGATGTAGCTCTTGGATAAACAGATAATAATACACTATAAATACTCATTACTATAGCAATCCCTGCCAGAGATTTTTGGGGATTGTTATCTGCAGGGAACAGGAATATAATATTTCTGTTAAGCAATATTTATTCAAAAGCAATAACTTAAATGGAGATAAAAAATGGACTACAGAAAATTCGGCGAATGCTATTACATAAGAATGGATCGTGATGACGAGATCATCAGTACAATCCTCGAAATATGCAAAAAAGAAAACGTCAGATCAGCCACTTTTTCCGGGATCGGAGGATGTAAGGATGCAAAAATTCAGACCTTTATCCCAGAGACAGGCAGCTTCGAAGAACAGCGTATTTCCGGAATGCTTGAGTTGGTATCTTTAAACGGCAACGTGGTCACAGGTGAAAATAATATCTGTTACCATCATACTCATGCAGCATTCTCTTATAAAGATGGTGAACGACATTGCATGGCAGCAGGTCATATGAAATCAATTACTGTACTGTATACTGCAGAAATCGAACTTCGTCCGGTAACAGGCGGAACTATCCACCGCAAATACGATCCTGAAACAGGGACTGGATTCTGGGATTTTAACTAAACCTTAGAAAACGATTTGTTTTGATTGAGCAAGGAAGTTTTGTGCAAACCTTCAAACTGATGTAAGATAAGATTACTCAGTTTGGAGGTTTTATTTTTATCAGGTATCAGAGGTAAATGGATGGGTAGAAGATAAAATGCAAAAGGAACAGTTCATTGAGAGTGTACAGAATTTAACACAAGTTCTGTATACTTTTTTTTATAAGAAATGAAACTTTTTGTTCCCTGGCAGGATATATAAGAATGTAAAGGTTAAAAGCTTTTAATTTTTGAAAGTATTAAAAAGAAAGTTGGGTTGATATGACAGATGAAGCAGAGCTTTTGCAGCGTCTCAGGAATAGAGAAAAAAATTCAATAGATGAAGCAATCCAAATTTATACGCCATATTTGAGTACTGTTTTGTATCATATGGCCGGTAATTCACTGCCGAAAGAGGATATTGAAGAAATTGTGGCAGATGTGTTTGTTATACTCTGGAAGAATGCTGAAAGGATAGATTTGCAGAAAGGTACATTACGGTCATATCTTGCTGCTGTTGCCCGAAATTTTGCTCTGAAACGGATAAACAGAAAAACGGATCATATAGTTCTTGAAGATATTGAACTGTCAGATGGCAAAGATTTCATTGAAGAGAATTTTCACAATAATTATGTATGGGAAACAGTTATGAGCCTTGGCGAACCTGACAGCGAGATTTTTGTAAGGTGGTATAAATTTGATGAAAAAATCAAGGACATTTCAAAAGCAATGGGGCTTAATATTTCTACAGTGGAACAAATCTGTATTATGTACATTATATAAATAAAGTGATATCGGATGATTACGAATTGACAGAACAAGATAAAAAAGACCAGGCCAGTGGAAAAGTTGTATTCAGTTACGATGACAGCGCTTCTCAGATTGTAGTCAGTCAGGTTCAAAGCGTTAACTGGAATAAAGATGGCATCCAGTATGATTTGCTTCAAATAGATGGAAAATTATCTGCCGGTGAACTTGCAGATATGGCGAAAGAGGTTATTAATAACGGAAGATAAAGAAAAAAGATGGTGAATTCAGTCCGGTTCACCATCTTTTTGTAACTGTTGTGAAAATACCTGTATCGCAGTTGATGTATAATGTGTTATAATACATAGAAAAAGATGCAGGTAAGATTATATTTTATTCAGACATCAAAATGTATAATCTACACGGAATGGAAAGGAGCGGTAAATATATGAAATATGAAATTAAAGGTGATACACTCCCAGTTGTAATCTGCTATCTGGACAATGGTGAAAAGGTTGTGACAGAGGGCGGCGGAATGTCCTGGATGTCACCAAATATGAAGATGGAGACAACCTCCAATGGCGGAATCGGAAAGATGTTTGGGCGTATGTTCTCCGGGGAAAAAATGTTCCAGAATATCTATACAGCAGTCGGTGGAAATGGAATGATCGCATTTGCATCCTGTTTCCCAGGATCTATCCGTGCGTTTGATATTACACCGGGAAATGAGATCATCGCACAGAAATCAGCTTTTCTTGCCAGCGAAGCCAGCGTAGACTGTTCTGTACATTTCAGTAAAAAATTCAGTGCAGGTCTTTTTGGTGGTGAGGGATTTATCATGCAGAAATTTTCCGGAAACGGAACACTGTTTGCCGAGTTTGATGGACATGTTGTAGAATATGAATTAAAAGAAGGTCAGAAGATCGTAGTTGATACCGGACATCTTGCCGCAATGAGTGCCGGCTGTAAGATGGAAATCGTGACAGTTCCGGGAGTAAAGAATATGCTTTTCGGTGGAGAAGGGGTATTTAATACAGAAATTACAGGTCCTGGTCATGTATGGCTTCAGACCATGCCAATCAGTAATGTGGCAGGAGTTCTCAGACAGTATATGCCGTCGAGTAATAACTAAAAAACAAAAAACATTAGTGTGCCGACAAGTTGATTCTTGAAACAATCTTGCAGATGAAGAAATAAAAGTAAAACCTTCGAATATTCAGAGAAAAAATCTGAATATTCGGAGGTTTTTATATTGTGATGTCAGAGTCAAAAGACTCTGAGCTCCTGGATTCACGGTTTTATAGTTATTATGCAGTATGATCAACAGAAGCCACAGGTGGTAAAGTAGAGCATAAAGTATTATCCTGGGAAAAGGTTTTCATGATGCCTGAGATTGTCTTATGCAGATATGGACGATATTCTGTCATGGATACTGGCTGCTGATACAGAATACAACTATAACAGGTAGACCCTACCAGTTCAATAATTGTAAATAGAAGCAACTCCGGATTCTTATAATGAAGCCCATTCTGAGCCAGCATATCCAGATATGACTGATAGAAATTGTATTCGTCATCCGGCATCTTCTCTTCAAAAGCACCCTTAAATACACCCCAGGCAAGATTCTTCGAAATAAAAAGCAGAAGAGTGCGGTCCTGATCAAGTGCTGTCAGGATAAAATCTACAATAAAATGTACCTGCTCGTCAAATTGTGTGATATGCGCATCCTGCAAAGCTTCATGTGCGCGGAAAAACAGTTCTCCTGTTTTATGGGAAACGAGCTTATTGCGAATATCATATTTATCTTTAAAATAGAGATAAAAAGTACCCTTGGCTACACCTGCCTGATTTACGATATCTGAAATCGTAGTCTTTGTGAGTCCCTTTGTAGTAAATAACTCAAAAGCGGTGTTAAACAGAGCATCCTTTTTCTTCTTTTTATTTAGCTCCAGTTTTCCCATTACAGTTTTTCCTTCTTTCTTCAAAGAGTTCATACTTTTATTTTAAACAAAAATGACTAAAAGTCAATATTGGATTTTGGATAATGAAAGCAAAAAAATGATAGAACCATAATCGGGCAATAGAAAGAAAAATACTGTCTATTTATTTGTCGAAAAAATTTAGACAAATTGTGAAGAATGATTATTGACTACCAGTCATTTTTGGTATATAACATTCCATGAAATAAAAAATGACTGTTGGTCATAGAATGATTAAACAGTATCAATAAGAAATAAAAAGGAAAAGGAGAATAAAATGATTAAGGTAGGAAAGTGGATTGCAAAACACAAAATACTGATCATTATCATCGGGATTATCTTACTGATTCCGGCATATCTCGGTATGGCTGCAACCAAAATCAATTACGATGTATTAAGTTATCTGCCAGACACCCTTGAGACCGTTGAGGGACAGGATATCATGGTAGACCAGTTTGGAATGGGAGCGTTCTCCATGATAGTTGTGGAGGACATGGAGCTTAAGGACGTAGCTGCTTTAAAAGAAAAGGTTGAAGCAGTTGATCATGTCAAGAAAGTATTATGGTATGACAGTGTTCTGGATGTTTCCGTTCCTGTTGAAATGCTTCCGAAAGATTTAAGAGAGGCATTCTTTAATGGAAATGCGACAATGATGATCGCATTGTTTGACAATACAACATCATCTGAAACTTCCATGGATGCTGTAACAGAGATCCGTAAGATTACTTCAAAGGATTGTTTCGTCAGTGGAATGACAGGTATTGTTACTGATATCAAACAGATTGCACTGAAAGAAATGCCAATCTATGTTGTGATTGCATCCTGTCTTTCTCTGGTAGTCCTGCTTCTTGCAATGGATTCCCTGGTTGTGCCGGTGCTTTTCCTGCTTTGCATAGGTGTAGCAGTTTTATATAACCTCGGAAGTAATATTTTCCTGGGCCAGATTTCCTATATCACACAGGCTCTGACAGCGGTTCTTCAGTTAGGCGTTACAATGGACTATTCTATTTTCCTGCTGAACAGTTATGAGGAAAATAAGAAACGATTTGAAGGGGATAAAGAGAGAGCGATGGCGCATGCCATCAATGCAACTTTCAAATCTGTAATCGGAAGTTCCATTACCACAGTGGCCGGATTTATTGCACTTTGTTTTATGACTTTCTCACTTGGACGAGATATGGGTATCGTTATGGCAAAAGGTGTTGTGATCGGTGTTTTCTGTTGTGTAACATTGCTTCCGGCATTAGTACTCACTTTTGATAAAGCAATTGAGAAGACAACACATAAGCCATTACTTCCAAGCTTCGATAAAGCATCTGCATTTATCACAAAGCATTATAAAATATGGCTGATCATTTTTCTGGTAATGCTCTTCCCGGCAATCCATGGAAATAATAATTTAAAGAACTACTATAACATTGATAAGTCACTTCCGGCTACTCTGGACAGTAACGTGGCGAATGCAAAGCTTCAGGAAACTTTTGATATGAACAATGTTCATATGGTCTTATTAAAGAAAGGACTTACATCAAAAGAAAAAACAGAAATGCTCAACCAGATCAAAGATGTTGACGGAGTAAAATGGGCCCTTGGAATGGATTCCTTCGTAGGTGCTGCATTCCCGGATACCATGATTCCGAGTGATTTGAAGAAGATGCTCGAGAGTGATGAATATGAGATGGAGTTCATCTGTTCCCAGTATAAGACAGCGACAGACGAGGTAAATAATCAGATTGATGAGATTCAGAAGATTGTAAAGAGCTACAGTCCGGAATCTATGGTAATCGGTGAGGCACCTCTGACAAAAGACCTGCAGGATGTTACAGATGTAGACTTAAAGACAGTAAATACAATCTCAATCCTGGCAATCTTTATCATTATTATGGTTGTGTTTAAATCTATTTCACTTCCATTTATCCTGGTTGCAGTTATTGAATTTGCAATTTTCGTCAATATGTCTGTTCCATATTATCAGGGAAAAGAAGTTGTATTCGTAGCAAGTATCGTTATCGGATGTATCCAGCTGGGCGCAACCGTTGACTATGCGATCCTGATGACCAGCAGGTATCAGAAAGAACGTGGACTTGGAAAGAATAAAAAAGAAGCGATTGCCATTGCGCATAAGACATCCATGAAGTCAATCGTAATCAGTGGATGCAGTTTCTTTGCAGCGACCTTTGGCGTTGGTCTTTATACACAGGTCGATATGATCGGAAGTATCACAAACCTGCTTTCACGAGGAGCGGTTATCAGTACACTGGTTGTATTGTTGATCCTGCCGGCTATGTTTATGATATTTGATCCACTCATCTGCCACACATCCATTGGATTTGCCAAGAAGAAAAACGCAGAAGAGAAGAAATAAAAGATTAAAAGAGAAATAAAAAGAAATTTATTGTAAAGAGACAGAATAAAAAAGGAGTAGTCTATTATGAACAGAAACAGAAAGAAAGCAGCTGCAGCAACACTTGCAGCAGGTATGGCTGTAGTTCTCGGAGCAGGTACAGTAATGGCAGCAGCACAGACAGGTGATAACAGCGTTCAGAAGGAAGAAACCGTTTATGTAAATACAACTGCAGATGGAGAAGTAACAGATGTTACCGTATCCGACTGGCTGAAAAACTCAGGAGACAGTTCAGATTCTGAGATCAAGGATACTTCTGATCTGGAAGATATCAAGAATGTAAAAGGTGATGAGACATTTACCCAGAGCGGAAATGATCTGACATGGAGTGCTGAAGGAAAAGATATTTACTATCAGGGTAAAACAGATAAAGAACTTCCGGTTTCCGTAGGAATCAAGTATTACCTGGACGGTACAGAAGTTTCACCGGATGATCTGGCAGGAAAGACCGGACATCTTAAAATGGAGGTTACCTATACAAACACTTCCAAAACAACCAAGAAAGTGAATGGTAAGAACACAGAGATTTATTCCCCGTTTGTTATGGTAACAGGAATGATTCTTTCTACAGATAATTTCTCTAACGTAACAGTAGATAATGGTAAAGTTATTTCTGATGGAAGCAGAAATGTTGTAGTTGGATTTGGTATGCCGGGAATGAAAGACAGTCTGGATATGTCTTCAGATATTGCTGATGAAGTGGATATTCCGGAAGGGTTTACAATGGAAGCAGATGTCACAGACTGCGAGATGAGTTCTGCATTTACCGTAGCATTAACTGATATCTTTAAAGATATCGATTTTGACAATATAGACGGACTTGATGATCTGAAAGATTCCATGAAAGATTTGACAGATGCTGCGGTAAAACTGGTAGATGGAACAAAAGATCTTTATGACGGAACAAATACATTAAATGATAAATACAAAGAATTCTATGATGGAATCGGAACATTAAAATCCGGTGTCAGTGATCTTAATGATGGTGCGAAGGAACTGGATGACGGAGCACAGCAGTTAAGCAGCGGAGCACAGACATTAAACACAGGAGCACAGTCTTTAAGCAGCGGTGTTTCTTCCTACACGTCTGGTGCAGATACACTTTCAGCCGGAATCAAACAGTATACCGCAGGTGTGGATACACTGGACAGTAAGATGGCAGAATATGAGGCAGGAATGAAGTCTCTTTCTGATGGCGTAAATGCCTATGTTTCCGGTGGTAACCAGCTTGCAAGTGGCGTGCAGAACTATGTAAACGGAACCAGCACTCTGACAGATGGAATGCAGCAGTACATTGCGGGAGTTAACCAGCTTGCAGGTGGCGTGAGCCAGTATGCAGGTGGAATTAAGAGTTTGGTAGATGGAATCGGACAGATCGTACCGGGAATTGATACTGCAGTTACCGGAATTCAGACAGCAGTAGATAAAATGACTGCTCTTTCTTCCCAGATTGATGCAGACCAAATTGCTAATTTCAGCAAAAACATAACTGATTATACAACAGGAGTTTCTACTTATACTTCTAAAGTACAAGAATATGTTGGAAGTGTAGAACAGCTTGCAGCAGGTCTGGATCAGCTTGAAACTGCACTTAAGAGTATGGGAACTTCTGCAGCTTCAGAGGTACAGGCAAGTGCACAGGCAATGTCCGGTCAGTTAAGTGACAGTGCAGATACAATGAACAGCCAGGCAGATGCGATTGAATCCTGGATCAGTGATTCTTCAGAAGCTTCAGTAGATGCTTCTTCAGTAGAGGCAGGAGTTGCAGCTGTCAGCAGCCAGCTGGAAGCGGCAGAATCTGCTTTATATAATATTGATTACAGCAACATGGATGATGAGACAGCAGCCGCAGTAGAGGCAGCTGTTGATGGTGCGTTAGGTTCTATCCAGGCAGCAGCAGACAGCGCATCCAATATTGACACATCCACGATCACAGCTTCCGCACCTGACACATCAGCGCTGCAGGCAGCAGCAGACAGCTTAAGAGCATCTGCTGACAGCGCGGCTTCCGCAGCAGATACACAGGAAGCAGCAGTAAACAGCGGCGTTGAACAGCTTCAGCAGCAGCTACAGGCATTAAGTCAGAGAATGCAGACAGTGACAGCAACTGTAGAGCAGTTGAATGCAGGTGCAAAACAGCTTACTGCAAATGATGGCACACTGACAGCTTCCGGAAGTCAGCTTTCTGAACTTGGAACACAGATTGCTAACGGCGTAAATGGTATGAGTACATTGTTTGATGGCCTTGGACAGCAGATGCCTGCAATGTTACAGGGAATTGAACAGCTTAAGAGCGGATCTGAACAGCTTACAACAGCAAATAAATCCCTTCAGAGTGGATATGAGAGTCTTGCAAAAGCAAGTACTGAGCAGATGATCTCCGGTGCAGATACACTTCTGAGTTCCGGAAAGACTTTGACAGATGGTATCACACAGCTTCAGGGTAAGAATAATGCAAACGCACAGGCGCTGTTAAAAGGTGCAAAAACACTTAAGAGCGCAAGAAAGAGCCTGACAAGTGGTATGTCACAGATCAGTTCAGCAACAGGTCAGCTTACAAGTGGTGTGGAAGCCCTTGCATCCAACAGTGGTGCTTTGTATAGTGGCGCAGATCAGCTTTCTTCTAACAGTTCTACATTAAACAGTGGAGCATCTCAGCTCGCAACAGGAGCACAGACTCTTGCAACAGGAGCACAGACTCTTGCATCCGGAACAGGAAGCCTTGTTTCAGGAACACAGACACTGCTTGATGGAACAAATGAACTGTCAGACGGAAGTGACCAGCTTAAAGATGGTATCAAAGAACTCAACGATGGGGCAAAAGATTTAAATGATGGTCAGAAGAAGTTCTACAAAGAAGGTATCAAGAAACTGGATGATGCAGTAAATGGAGACCTTCAGGATATCCTTGACAGATTTGAGGCAATTCAGTCTGATGATGTAATGTACACAACATTTACAGATAGATCCAGTGATATGGATGGAAATGTTAAATTTATCTTTGAATCCGATCCGATTGAGATTGATGATGAGAAATAATAGGAAAATATCTTGAAAAATGGGGCAGAGGCATAATGCATCTGCCCCATTGCTTATACAGAAAGTTTCTGTTATAATGAAGTACGATTTAGGGGTGATTCCCTATTACAGGAAACAAAAACAGAAAGCGGCAGGTGATTAAATGTCAAATACAAAATCACAGAAGCAGTCTTATACGTCTTCATCAGGAAGAAGCAATACGCAGCGAAAGGCGAAAGCAGATTATTATGATTACAGTCTTGTTGCGGTTATTGTTTTACTGACCTGTTTTGGACTTATCATGCTATATAGTACAAGCTCCTATACGGCAGAAATAAATTATGGAGATGATATGTTCTTCTTCAAAAAACAGGCCATGATCAGTGTTGCGTGTATTATTATGGCACTTGTTATTTCCAGAATCAATTATCGCATACTTAATCGTTTTGCAGCTGCTTTATATGTAGCAGCATTAGTATTAATGACATTGGTTAAGACACCTTTGGGACAGTCCTCACATGGCGCGCAGAGATGGTTGAATCTTGGACCGATTCAGTTTCAGCCGGCAGAGATTGCAAAGATTGCGGTTATTGTCTGTCTTCCGTATATGATTGTTCACATGGGAAAGAAAGTACGTACTTTAAAGGGATGTATGGTTCTTGCCGGTGTAGGAGGTCTTCTGGCATTTGCTGCATATTTATTTACAGATAACCTGAGTACGGCGATCATTATTTTCTGTATTACCGCAGGATTGATCTTTGTAGCACATCCGGATATGAAGATTTTTGTGATTATCGCGGCTGTCGGTATCACATTAATTGTGGTGGGAGTGCTGATTTTAAATGCGACTGCAAGTGTAGATGGAAGCGGAAGTTTCCGTCTGAGACGAATCATGGTGTGGCTACATCCGGAAGAATATGCGGATACATGGGGATATCAGACGATTCAGGCATTATATGCGATTGGTTCAGGTGGTTTTTTTGGCAGAGGACTTGGAAATAGTATTCAGAAACTTGGAAGTGTACCTGAGGCACAGAATGATATGATTTTTTCTATTATCTGTGAAGAACTTGGGATTTTCGGTGGACTGATCGTTCTGATGCTGTATGCGTATCTGCTTTATCGATTATTCTTTATTGCACAGAATGCGCCGGATTTATTTGGATCACTGATGGTCAGCGGAATCTTTATTCATATAGCACTGCAGGTAATTCTGAATATAGCAGTTGTTGTCAATCTGATGCCAAATACAGGTGTTACATTGCCATTTATCAGTTACGGAGGTACGTCGATACTGTTCCTTATGGCGGAGATGGGTCTTGCGCTGAGTGTGGCAAGGCAGATTAAATTTGAGAGCTAATAATATGTATGGTATGTATTCTGACGATAACGATAGTTACAGAATATCGTTTTAAGCATACGTTACTGAGCACGTAGTGAACAGTAACACCTACTGTTTTCTATGTGCTCAATAATATAAAATAGTGCTTGACAAACAAAAGAGAAGAATATATACTTTGAACATCAAAGTAATTGATGCAGCTGAAACCAAAGTTGTTATATGACAATGATATGGTTAGAAGTAGAGAAGAAAGCGGTTGACCGCTTAAATGAAAGAATGAAGAAACAAGTAATAACCGGAGGCAGAAAATAGGATATTCCGGGCTTGGATTAAAGGAGAAAAGAACTATGTTAGAAAAAATGAGTGAAATGATCGCAGAACAGTTAAATTGTGATGCAGCAGAGATTACTGCTGAGACATCTTTTAAGGATGACCTTGGAGCAGATTCCCTTGATTTGTTTGAACTGGTTATGGCTCTGGAAGATGAATACAATATCGAGATTCCGGCTGAAGACCTTACAGACTTAACAACAGTTGGTGCTGTTATGGATTACCTTAAAGGTAAAGGCGTAGAAGCTTAATTACAGTGATTTATGAATCGTTCCTTGGAGTCAGAAATGACTCCGGGGATAATTTTTTGATATTATAATTTGAATATCAAAATATTTTAAATCAAAATAATTTGAAATAATAAACATACTAAAGAGAATTTATACTGGTTTAAACAAATCAAGTAACGAAAAGGAATACTTTTATCCACTTGACTATTGAGTAGAAATGAAGAAAGGAAAATGATATGTCCAAAATTGCATTTGTATTTCCTGGACAGGGCGCACAGTACACAGGAATGGCAAAAGATTTTTATGAAAAATTTCCTGTAAGCCGTGAAGTATTTGAAAAAGCTTCGAAAGTCTCGGGGTTGGATATAAAGACGTTGTGCTTTGAGGAAAATAAGAATTTAAATATTACAGAATATACACAGATTGCAATGCTGACAGCAGAAATCGCAATCTTAAGAGCTGTAGAGGAAGCGGGAATCCACTCTCAGGTAAATGCAGGACTAAGCCTTGGAGAATATGGTGCGCTTGCAGCCTCTGGAGTAATGAGAGAAGAGGATGCATTTGCCATAGTAAGAAAAAGAGGAATCCTGATGCAGGAGGCATATCCGACAGGCGGTGCGATGTCAGCAATTCTTGGAACAGATGTAGAACTGATTGAGAAGATTTGCGAAGAGACACCGGGAATCGTATCCATTGCCAACTATAACTGCCCTGGACAGATTGTGATCACAGGAGAGGAAAAGGCGGTTTTGACAGCGGGAGAAGCATTAAAAGCAGCCGGCGCAAGACGTGTGATTCCGCTTAAGGTCAGTGGACCGTTTCACTGCGAGCTTCTTAAGGAAGCAGGTAAAAAGCTTGGAGAAGAACTGGAGAAAATAGAAATCCAGACTTTCGCAATTCCGTATGTGACAAACGTGACTGCACAATATGTTACAGAATCAGACCATGTAAAGAATTTGCTGGTAAAACAGGTTTCTTCTTCTGTCCGCTGGCAGCAATGCGTGGAGCAGATGATAAATGATGGTGTAGATACGTTTATTGAGATTGGACCGGGAAAAACTCTGACAGGCTTCCTCAAGAAGATTAACAGGAATGTGAAAGCATTACACATAGAGAAAATAGAAGACTTGGAAGCAGTAAGAAAGGAGTGCCTGTAAATGCTGGAGAATAAAGTTGCACTTGTCACAGGTGCGGGACGTGGAATCGGACGTGCGATTGCAATTGCCCTTGCGAAAGAAGGTGCAGAGGTAGTCGTTAATTATAACGGTTCTGAAGAAAGAGCAAAAGAAGTAAAACAGACAATCGAAGAAAATGGCGGAAAAGCTTCTATATATAAATGTAACGTCAGTGATTTTGAGGCATGTGAAGCAATGATCAAAGACATTGTGAAAGAGCATGGACGTCTGGATATTCTGGTTAATAATGCAGGAATTACGAAAGACGGATTGATCATGAAAATGAAGGAAGAGGATTTTGATTCTGTATTGAATGTGAATCTGAAAGGTACATTTAATACAATTCGTCACAGTGCCCGTCAGATGTTGAGACAAAAGAGTGGAAAAATTATTAATATTTCTTCAGTTTCCGGAATTCTTGGAAATGCAGGACAGGCAAATTACGCAGCGTCTAAAGCAGGTGTGATCGGTCTGACAAAGACAATGGCAAGAGAACTCGGAAGCCGTGGTATCACAGTAAATGCAATCGCACCGGGATTTGTGGATACAGAGATGACAGGCGTTCTTTCAGAAGAAATTAGGGAAAATGCCTGCAGACAGATTATCCTGGGACGATTTGGAAAACCGGAAGATATCGCGAATGTGGCGGTATTTCTGGCATCAGACAAAGCTGATTATATCACAGGACAGGTCATCAGTGTGGATGGTGGAATGAATGTATAAGTTTTCCCAGAGATATAAAATCGGGAAATACGATGAACTGTAAAGTGAGAATAAGATATTGACAGATAACTAAGACCAAACCCAGGAAACAGGGAGAAAGGGGAATAATCCATTATCCTCAAAGAGGATAAACAGAGATTATATGTAATAAAATGAGAAGAGTTGTAATCACAGGAATGGGAGCAATCACTCCGGTAGGATTGAGTGTAGAAGAATTCTGGAACAGCGTGAAAGAAGGCAAAACAAATTTTGCGGAAGTTACACGTTTTGATTCAAGTAAATACAGAGCACATATGGCAGCAGAAATCAATAACTTCAATGCAAAAGATTATATGGATTTTAAATCGGCAAAGCGTATGGAGCTTTTCAGCCAGTATGCAGTAGCTGCGGCAAAAGAGGCAATTGAGCAGTCCGGACTGGATATGACGAAAGAAGATCCATTTCGCGTTGGATGCAGCGTTGGAAGTGGTATCGGAAGCATGCAGGTTGTTGAGAAATCCTGCGAAATTCTTAACACGAAAGGACCAGGCAGACTGAATCCACTGATGATTCCGCTTCTGATTTCCAACATGGCATCCGGAAATGTCTCCATTCAGTTTGGGCTTCGCGGAAAAAACATCAATGTTGTGACTGCCTGCGCGACAGGAACCCACAGTATCGGTGAAGCATATCGTACCATCCAGTGTTCTGATGCAGATGTTATGGTTGCAGGCGGAACAGAAGCTGCCATTACACCAACAGGATTTGGTGGTTTCGCGGCGCTTACTGCGCTGACATCTTCCACAGATCCTAAAAGATGTTCTATTCCGTTTGATAAAGAAAGAAGCGGCTTTGTCATGGGCGAGGGTGCCGGTGTCGTTGTTCTCGAAGAACTGGAGCACGCAAAAGCACGCGGTGCGAAGATTCTTGGTGAAGTTGTAGGATACGGTGCAACAGGTGATGCATTTCATATCACGTCTCCGGCAGAGGACGGTTCCGGAGCTGCCAAAGCTATGGAACTTGCCGTAAAAGAAGCTGGAATTTCCACAGATGACGTATGGTATGTAAACGCTCATGGCACAAGCACACATCATAATGATTTATTTGAGACAATCGCTATTAAGAAAACATTCGGTGAACATGCAAAAGAAATGAAAGTAAATTCTACGAAATCTATTACAGGACACCTTCTCGGAGCAGCCGGTGCTGTAGAAGTGATCACCTGTGTAAAAGAACTTCAGGAAGGCCTGATTCATCAGACAGTTGGTTATCAGGTGCCAGATGAGGAATGTGACCTGGATTATGTAGGAGATGGCCCGGTTAAGATGGACATTAAATATGCATTATCCAACTCTCTTGGATTTGGTGGACATAATGCTTCCTTACTTATTAAGAAATACGAGGACTAAGTAGATGGAATTATCAAATATACTGGAACTCATTCATGCAGTCAGCGATTCTAATCTGACAGAATTTAATTTGCAGGATGGAAACTTAAATATTTCCATGTCAACAGAGAAGACAATCGTGCAGCAGGTAGCCGCAAGCGCAGATACAGCATCCTTTGCGGCTGGTTATCAGCCAACAGTACAGCCGACTTTACAGGCCGCCGCACAGAATCAGAAAGACACAGACAGAGCAGATGATACACAAAAACTCACTGGAAATATAGTGAAATCTCCACTTGTGGGAACCTACTATGCAGCTTCCTCACCGGACAGTGCTCCATTTGTAAAAGTGGGAGATAAAGTAAGTAAAGGGCAGGTCTTGGGTATCGTTGAGGCAATGAAGCTGATGAATGAAATAGAATCAGAATTTGACGGAACAGTTAAAGAAATTCTGGTAAAAAATGAGCAAATGGTAGAGTTCGGACAGCCCATGTTTGTGATAGAATAATGTACTCTCGGAATCTTTTTGTACTTGATTTTATGAGAAGATTTTTTGTCAGATGTGTCCGGATTTTTGAGGCGTACGCGGTGCGTACGTTGATAAAATTCGGGTGCATCTGGCGAAAAATCAGCCATAAAAGCAAGTGCAATAAAGACTCCGAGAGTACATAATAAAGGAAAGGAGGTATTGCTGCTGTATCAGGAGTAAACAGTAGCAGATAAAGCTCATGAAATTAACAACAAAAGAAATTATGGAAATTATTCCACACAGACATCCGTTCCTTTTAATTGATACGATTGAAGAACTGGTGCCGGGAGTGAAAGCAACAGGAAAGAAATGCGTAACTTATAATGAGCCATATTTTGCAGGTCATTTTCCGCAGGAACCGGTAATGCCGGGAGTACTGATCATTGAGGCACTTGCCCAGACAGGAGCAGTTGCAATCTTAAGCAAACCGGAAAATAAAGGAAAAATCGCGTACTTTGCATCTATCAATAATGCGAAATTTAAAAATAAAGTAGTACCCGGAGATACTCTGACTCTGGAAGTAGAGATTATCAAAGAAAAAGGTCCTATGGGAGTCGGCAGAGCAAAAGCCACCAATCAGGACGGCAAGGTAGCAGTAATCGCAGAATTGACCTTTGCAGTAGGAGCATAAAAATGTTTGGAAAAATTTTGATCGCCAATCGTGGAGAGATTGCAGTGCGGATCATCCGCGCCTGTCGTGAAATGGGAATCCGTACGGTTGCTGTTTATTCGGAGGCGGATAAAGATGCCTTACATACTCAGCTTGCAGATGAAGCAGTCTGCATTGGTAAGGCGGCGTCTACAGACAGCTATCTGAATATGGAACGGATTTTAAGTGCTACGATTGCCACAAAGGCAGAAGCGATTCATCCGGGATTTGGTTTTCTGTCAGAGAACAGCCGCTTTGTAGAAATGTGTGAGAAATGTAACGTAGCATTCATTGGTCCGTCCGCAGAAGTAATTTCCAGAATGGGAAATAAATCTGAAGCAAAAAACACCATGCGAAAAGCCAAAGTTCCGGTAGTTCCGGGAACAAAAGAGCCGGTTTATACAGTCGCACAGGCACAGGAAGCTGTAAAGGAGATAGGCTTTCCGGTCATGATCAAGGCATCCGCAGGTGGTGGCGGAAAAGGAATGCGAGTGGCAAGAGACGAAAAGGAATTTGGCAAATTATTTGAGACAGCGCAGCAGGAATCGATACATTCTTTCTCTGATAATACGATGTATCTGGAACGATTTGTGGAGAATCCAAGACACGTAGAGGTACAGATTCTTGCCGATAAATACGGAAATGTGATCCATCTTGGAGAACGTGACTGTTCTGTACAACGCCGCCATCAGAAGATGATCGAAGAATCACCGTGTATTGCAATTTCAGATAAACTTCGAAAGAAAATGGGTGAGACAGCCGTTCTTGCCGCAAAAGCCGCAGGCTATGAAAGTGCCGGGACAATCGAATTTCTTTTGGACCAGTCCGGAGAATTCTACTTCATGGAAATGAATACCAGAATCCAGGTAGAACATCCAGTGACAGAATTTGTATCAGGCGTGGATCTAATTAAAGAACAAATCCGTATTGCAGCAGGAGAACCATTAAGTATCAGGCAGAAAGACATAGAAATTCGCGGACATGCCATGGAATGCAGGATTAATGCAGAAGATCCTGCGAGACATTTCATGCCATGCCCGGGTAAGATCACAGGATTACATCTGCCTGGAGGAAATGGGATACGTGTAGACACCGCAGTATACAATGACTATGTAATTCCACCATACTACGATTCCATGATTGCGAAGATTATCGTCTATGACAAAGACCGTCACAATGCTATCCGCAAAATGATCAGTGCACTGGGAGAAGTTGCAATAGAAGGGGTAAAGACGAACGTAGATTTTCTGTATGAACTCCTCAACCAGCCGGATTTCCAGGAAGGAAATATCACCACAGATTTCATACCACAGCATTATCCGGATTTGTGATAAAGATTTTATAGAGAAATTACGGCGCTAAAACGACCCGCCGCAGGCAGAATTGATTTGAGAAAAGAAGAGAAACGGGTTACATAAAGGAGCAGGATCAATGGCAGACTTAAAAAGATTTTTTAAAAAAACAATTTCAGAAGAACGGCATAAACAGGCCGCATCTGTTTCCGTACCGGAAGGGTTATGGATTAAATGTCCGAAATGCGGAGAAATGGTTTATAAAGAAGACGTAATATCCAATGCCTATGCGTGCCCGAAGTGCGGAGGATATTTTAGAATCAGCGCAAAACGCCGCATTAAGATGATCGCAGACGAGGGAAGCTTTAAAGAATGGTTTACGGGAATTGAAAATAACAATCCCCTGGACTACCCGGACTACCCACAGAAAATAGAAAACCTGAAAGAAAAAACCAGACTGGATGAAGCAATCTTAATTGGGGAAGCCACCATCGGAGGGATCCGGACAGTAATCGGCGCCATGGATACCAGATTTCTGATGGCATCCATGGGCTATGTAGTCGGAGAAAAAATAACCCGCACATTCGAAGAAGCAACAAGACAGAAACTTCCGGTCATTCTTTTCTGCTGCTCCGGCGGCGCCAGAATGCAGGAAGGAATCATCTCCCTGATGCAGATGGCAAAGACATCCGCAGCCATTAAACGCCATTCAAAAGCAGGACTTCTTTACACCTCTGTACTGACAGATCCAACAACCGGAGGCGTTACAGCAAGCTTCGCCATGCTTGGAGACATCATCCTGGCAGAACCTGGCTCATTGATCGGATTTGCAGGTCCAAGAGTCATCGAACAGACCATAGGTCAGAAACTGCCAGAAGGCTTCCAACGCCCGGAATTTCTTCTGGACCACGGCTTTCTGGATGGAATCGCAGAACGTGGATCCATGAAAGAGGTACTGTCTTTGGTATTAAAAATGCACAGCACCAGAGAACAATACAAAGAATTTCCTAAAGAAACTGTCGCAAGAGCAATTGATACTTTTGGAAAAAAGAAAAAACAAAAGAAACAAAAAAATTTCACTGCCTGGGACAGAGTTAAAATTGCCAGAAGTAATGACCGCCCGTCGGCCGCAGAGTATATTGATACAATCTTCGACGACTTTATGGAATTCCATGGTGACAGAGGTGTTAAAGATGATGCCGCAATCATCGGCGGAATTGCCACGCTCGACGGACAGCCGGTAACAGTAATCGGAATCCGTAAAGGCCACACTACAAAGGAAAACATCAGATGCAACTTCGGAATGCCCTCCCCGGAAGGATATAAAAAAGCTCTCCGCCTGATGAAACAAGCCGAGAAATTTGGCCGGGCAGTCATCACATTCGTAGACACCCCCGGAGCATTCTGCGGACTCGAAGCCGAAGAACGAGGACAAGGAGAAGCCATTGCACGCAATCTTTTGGAAATTTCTGATCTCAAAGTGCCGGTACTCTCTATCGTAATCGGAGAAGGCGGCAGCGGTGGTGCCCTTGCATTGGCCGTAGGAAACGAAGTCTGGATGATGGAAAATGCAACCTACACCATTCTCTCCCCGGAAGGATTTGCATCCATCCTCTGGAAAGACAGCAAAAAAGCCCCCGAAGCCGCAGAAGTTATGAAAGTAACAGCAGCACACCTGAAAGAACTGGGAATCATTGAACGAATCATCCCCGAAGAACACCCCGCCAGCAAAGAAACCCTTCCGGAAATCGCAGAATACATGAAAATCCGCATGAAACAATTCCTTATAAACCAATCCGGAAAAACCGCAGAGCAGATCGCGCAGGAAAGGTATGAAAGATTTCGCAGAATGTGAGAACTAACGTTATGTTATACAGCCAGTATCCACCATGCGTCCCCTTTCTAAAACAAATTAAAAAAATTCCCATATCCTGTCTTGAAATAAAAAAGCCTCTGACGTATAATAAACCCGAAAGTAGAAAGGCGCTGCTTTTAAGCAGGGCCTTTTTTTACAGATTGACTAAAAATTCAGGAGTGAAAAGTTATGGCTAAGATCAGAACAAGATTTGCACCAAGCCCTACAGGCAGAATGCATGTTGGAAATTTAAGAACAGCATTATATGCATACCTCATTACAAAACATGAAGGCGGAGATTTTATCCTCCGTATTGAAGATACAGACCAGGAACGTTACGTAGAAGGCGCTGTAGACATTATCTACCGTACACTCGCCAAAACAGGACTGGTTCATGACGAAGGTCCGGATAAAGACAAAGGATTCGGTCCGTATGTACAGAGTGAACGTCAGGCACAGGGAATCTATCTGAAATATGCACAGCAGTTAGTAGAACAGGGAGATGCTTACTACTGCTTCTGTCAGAAAGAAGAACTGGAAGGCATGAAACGAGTTGTTGCAGGCAAAGAAATTTCTATCTATGACAAACGCTGCCTCAGACTTTCTAAAGAAGAAGTACAGCGCCGTCTGGATGCCGGAGAACCACATGTTATCCGTTTCAACATGCCGACAGAAGGAACAACAACCTTCCATGACGTAATCTATGGAGATATCACAGTAAATAACGAAGAACTTGAAGATTTGATTCTTATCAAATCTGACGGATATCCGACTTACAACTTCGCAAATGTTATTGATGACCATTTAATGGAGATCACTCACGTAGTAAGAGGTAACGAATATCTTTCCTCAGCTCCGAAATACAACCGTATTTATGAAGCATTCGGATGGGATATCCCGGTTTATGTACATTGTCCTCTGATCACAGATGAGACACATCAGAAACTTTCTAAACGTTGCGGACATTCCTCATATGAAGATCTGCTGGATCAGGGATTTGTTTCAGAAGCAATTATCAACTATGTTGCACTTCTTGGATGGAGTCCGGCTGACAACAGAGAAATCTTTACACTGGATGAACTGGTTCAGGCATTTGATTATCATCATATCAATAAATCACCGGCAGTCTTTGACGTTGCAAAACTTCGCTGGATGAATGGTGAGTATATTAAGAAAATGGATCCGGACGAATTCTATGAGAAAGCTCTTCCGTACATGAAAGAGGTTCTGAAGAAAGATTATAACTTTAAGAAGATCGCCGGAATGGTTCAGACAAGAATTGAGACATTCCCTGATATCCCGGCTCTGATCGATTTCTTTGAGGAAGTACCGGAATATGATTCTGCTATGTACTGCCACAAGAAAATGAAAACAAATGAAGAGACCTCTCTTGCAGTATTAAAAGAAGTACTCCCGGTCCTTGAAGAGCAGGAAGATTACATGAACGATCCGTTATATGAGACATTAAGCGGCTTTGTCAAAGAGCACGGTTATAAGAACGGATATGTAATGTGGCCTTTACGTACTGCTGTTTCAGGTAAGCAGATGACACCTGCCGGTGCAACAGAGATTATGGAGATCATCGGTAAAGATGAGACGATCAAACGAGTAAAGGCGGCTATTGAGAAATTAAGCAAATAAATATGAAGAGAAATCCATCTCAGCTTCGGGCTATCGCTCACCTGTCGGGACCTATGATGGTTCTGGCAGGTCCCGGCTCGGGGAAAACATCCGTTATTGTGGAGAGAACTGCATACATGATCAATGAGGGGAAGATACCGGCTTCTTCTATTTTGGTTGTAACTTTTTCCAGAGCAGCGGCGACAGAGATGAAAGAACGATTTTTGAAATTCGTGGGACAAGACAGAAGTGAAGTGACTTTTGGAACATTCCACGGAATTTTTTATGGGATCTTAAAGGCGGCATATCATCTGAGTGCGGCTAATATTCTTTCTGAGGAAGAGAAATATAGTATTCTGAGGGAAATGACTGAGAAATATGGACAGGAAATGGCACAGGAAGGAGATTTTCTTGAGGAGATTGCCAAAGAAATCAGTGTTGTAAAGGGAAATTGTATTTCTCCGGAGCACTATTATGCTTCCTGCTGTTCAGATGAGATTTTCAGGGATATTTTTCGAGGATATAAGCAGACGCTGAAAGCAAAACGTAAACTGGATTTTGATGATATGATATTGTGTTGCTATGAACTTTTTTCCCAGAGACCAGATATTCTGAATGCATGGAGACGAAAGTTTGTCTATATCCTGGTGGATGAGTTTCAGGATATTAACAGCTTGCAGTATAAGATTTTGCAGATGCTGGCTGCCCCTGCCAATAATTTATTTATTGTGGGGGATGATGATCAGTCTATCTATCATTTTCGGGGAGCGAGACCGGAGATCATGCTGAATTTTACAAAGGATTATCCGAAAGCGGAGACTGTTCTTCTGGATGTAAATTACAGATGCAGTAAGAATATTTTACATACAGCGATGGAAGTGATTTCATGCAATACGAAACGATTTAAGAAGCAGCTTACTACACCGAATGAAGAAGGAATGCCAGTCACCTGCAAGGAATTTGATAATCCCAGAGAAGAGTATATGTGTGTAGTAGCGGCTTTGAAAAAGAGACTGGAGCGTGGTGAGAATCTGGAAAATACAGCGATTCTGCTCCGTACCAATCAGGAGTCAGAAGGGCTGATTAATGCACTGATGGAGTATCAGGTTCCATTTACCATGAAAGAGCAGCTGCCCAATCTTTTCCGCCACTGGATCTGCCGCAGTATTCTGGCTTATCTTGAGATGTCGGCAGGTGACAGAAGCCGGAAGAATTTTCTGGAAGTGATGAACAGGCCTAATCGATATATTTCAAGGGAAGCTTTGAAGAATACACAGATTAATTTTGAGCAGTTACGGGAATATTATAAAGATAAAGACTGGATGTGCGACAGAATTACTACATTGGAGACTCATCTTAAGATTCTTGGCACACTTTCTCCTTTTGCCGCAATTAATTTTATCCGAAAAGGAATGGGATTCGAAGAATACTTGCGCGAATATGCACAGTATCGTAAAATAAAACCAGAGGAACTGCTTGAAACTCTGGACAGGATTCATGAAAGTACAAAAGGGATGAAAAACCTTGCACAGTGGCAGGTATACATAGAGGAATATACAAAGAGACTGAATGAACAGGCGAGAAAGCAACAGGATCACAGAGCGGGAGTGACCATATCCACCCTTCATGCTGTGAAAGGCCTGGAATATGATATCGTGTATATCCTGAATGTCAATGAGGGAAGTATTCCTTACCGTAAGGCAGTTCTTGCAGAAGCAGTGGAAGAAGAACGAAGATTGTTTTATGTAGGTATGACGAGAGCAAAGAAGAAACTTGTACTTTCCTATGTGAGACATCAGTATGAGAAGGAACGGGAGCCATCTCGGTTCCTTGAGGAGACAGGCCTATGAATAAAGGAGTAATTTATTATACGAAGATACGGGAAGAATATGTGGGTGCGCATATGGAACACATGATCGCAGAGAAGCTTTTGGAGACTGCGCTCAGAAAGGAATATAATATCAATCTGAGTTATGAGCCGAGAGCGGAAGGCGAACATGGGAAGCCTTTCCTATCTTATCGTCCGTCTTTACATTATAATATCAGTCATTCGGGAGAATATGTGGTATGTATTCTGGCTGACCAGGAAGTTGGAATTGATGTACAGATTCATCGTAAGGCCAATTATGAGAGGATGCTTAAGCGCATGGTACCGGAAGATGAGTATAATGAGATTCTGGCAAGCGCGGATATGCAAGAGCGTTTTTTTGAACAGTGGGTATTACGGGAAGCTTATATTAAATGGACCGGTGAAGGGCTTTCCAGGGACTTAAGGACAATATCAATGAATGAAGGCAGCAGTATGCTCCTTGACATGGAAGATGGTTACAGTGGAGCCGTATGGGCGATGAATCCCATGGAAATCTGCTGGAAGTTTGAAGATATCATACTACTTGGGTAAGACATGAATAAACAGACGAAGAAAGAAATCCGAAGACTGGCAGTGAAGGTGCTGATGGTTGTATTTGCACTTGGACTGGCTTTCTGGGGATATGCTTTCGTATACAGAGGTAAGACAGAGCCTCCTGCAAAATATCTTGTAACGAATCAGGATGCAGCAGTGTATTCGCTGCGGGGACAGATTCAGATGCTGTCACAGCAGGAGGAATTGAACAAATTTGCTTTTGATGGCAGAAAAAAAGAAAAGGAGTACGGAACTTATATCATTCCGGGGCTGAAATATACCAGAACGTTTCTGAATGCACAAGGTACGAAGCAGGCAGTATGTACATCCATGACCCCGCAGGGCCTTGCGGTAACGGATGAGTATGTACTTGTAAGCGCATACTGTCATACGGCAAAACACAACTCCGTTATATATGTGATAAATAAAGAAACTCACAGATTTATCAAAGAAGTCGTGCTGCCTGGTCTGCCTCATGTAGGGGGACTTGCATACGACCCGGATCATGATATGTTGTGGTACTCTTCAAATACGAATGGGATTGCGCAGGCAGTCAGTATTAAGATGGATGTTCTGAGAGAGTATAATTATGCAGACAACCATATGCCTGTGCAGGTAAACCAGACATGCAGTCTTTACGGAATCGTGAGAGATTCCTTTATGACCTTTTATAAGGGATGCCTGTATGTTGGCTGTTTTAACAAATATACAGAAAGTATGATCGCAAGATATGCGGTAGATGAGCAGGGAGACCTGGTGAATACTTTTGACGAGGAATTAGGCATGATGTTTGAGATGGCAGTTCCTCTGGATTATTCTACGATATCAGAGCAGGCACAGGGGATGGCTTTTTATAACGATAAATTGCTGCTGTCCCATTCTTTTGGAATTTTACCGTCTCGAATTGTTTTCTACGAGCAGTCAGATAAGAGACTGTATGTAAATGAAAATTCCGCCAGATCATACAGAATGCCTGAGATGATCGAGCAGATCGTAGTAGATGGAGATGAACTCTACGTACTTTTTGAATCAGGTGCCTATGCGTACAGAGGATATGCAGGCAATGTGGTAGACCGTGTGCTGAAACTGGATCTTACTAAAATGGAAGACTCCTATCAGGAAGAGTAATAAAAACGGTTTGTCCACATATATTATGATATGCAGGATTGCGGGAGCTGTTTACAGCGGAGCAATCCGTAGATATTGAGGTAAAGAGGTGAGACACATAGAAGCGCAGCAGATTGAAAACCTGTTTGCCGGAAATATCCGGCAGTTACTGATGGATGCGGAGCTTAACTATGATAAATTATATGAAATACGCCTGAGGGTAGGGCGTCCGTTATTTCTGACATATGACGGAGGAGAATGTTTCTTGAGAAAACCGGGCCAGGAGCAATATCTGGTAACAAGGGAGGATCTGAAAGAAACATTAGAATACGTGACAGGATATTCCCTATATGCTTATGAAGATGAGATCAGACAGGGATATATCAGTGTTCAGGGCGGTCACAGAGTAGGAGTGACCGGTAAAGTCGTGCTGGACAGAGGCAGGATCATGGGAATGAAGTATATTTCCTGTATTAATGTCCGTCTGGCTCATGAGATCCAGGGATGCGCGGATAAAGTAATGTCTTATATCCGTACAGAGAAATGGGTTGCAAACACACTGATCATCTCACCGCCGAGATGTGGAAAGACTACCTTATTGAGAGATATCATCAGGCAGCTGAGTAACGGCTGGGCAAACACTCCTGGTCTGACTGTCGGTGTGGTGGATGAGAGAAGTGAGCTGGCAGGATGTTATCAGGGGATTCCGCAGAATGATCTGGGGATGCGCACAGATGTGCTGGATTGCTGTCCGAAATCGGAAGGAATGCAGATGCTGGTGCGTTCCATGTCACCGGATGTGGTGGCTGTGGACGAATTGGGATGTGAGGAAGATTTCAAGGCAGTTGAGTCAGTGATCCATTGTGGATGTAAGCTGATCGCAACTGCACATGGAAATTGTCTGGAAGATGTTCTGGAGCAGCCATTTTTCTATAAGCTCATGAGTGAAAAGGTATTTGAACGATATATTATTCTTGACAAAAATGATCAGGCAGGTTGTCTTGAGGCCGTGCTTGACGAAAATGGCAGGGTATGCTTAAAACAATAGGATTATGTGTGATTATGATTTCCGGCATTGGCATTGGATCAGCCAAGAGTGCTGAACTTGGAAAACGAAAGAAAATGCTGGAAATGATTTTACGGATGATCATCCTCTTAAGAGGGGAAATACGCTATGGAAATAAATCTCTGTACGATGCTTTTACAGGCGCTTCCGGTAAACTGGAAGGAAAGTACAGAGAATTTTTTATACTTACTGCACAGGAGATGAAAAAGAAAACAGGAGTGACTTTTGGCAGAATATTCAGAGAATGTGCAGGGAAATGTCTTGATCTGAGCTGCCTTTCTAAAGAGGAAAGAGAACGTTTTTATTCACTGGGAGACCGACTGGGTTATCTTGGATTGGAGATGCAGCTGAAACAGTTGGACCAGCTGGAAAAAGAAACCGAATATGCAATCAGGGAACTTGAGAAAGATTTTCATGAAAAAAGAAAATTATACCGCAGTATGGGAATTCTGGGCGGAATATTTGTAGTTGTTCTTTTCCTGTAATGGAATCAAAAGGCAGAAGCCGGAAAGGAGAGACTGTGGAGGTAAGCCTTATTTTCAAAATCGCTGCAGTGGGAATTCTGGTTTCCATTCTCTGCCAGATTCTGAAGCACAGTGGAAGAGAAGAACAGGCATTTCTTGTGAGTCTGGCAGGGCTTTTGATGGTGCTGTTCTGGATTGTTCCGTATATTTATGAATTGTTTGAGAGTATTCAACAGTTATTTGTACTTTGATCAGGCAAGTAGTGAAAGCGGATTTCGAATACTTGATTCAATTGAAAATATTAATCTGTAATCCTATGCTTAGCATCAGAAAGGATGACGATCATGGATATTGTAAAAGTTTCGGTCATGGGAATCTGCGGAATGATGTTAGGATTTATTTTGAAAGAAACCAGACCGGAGTTTGCAGCACTTGTGACTATGACAACCGGTTTTCTGATCCTTAGTCTGGCGGCCGGAAAGGTTTCATATTTGTTTGAAACGATGAACAGACTGAAAGAAAGCTTTCCCATAGACAGCAGTTATCTGACGGTTCTGATAAAGATCATTGGTATTACATATATCGGACAGCTTTCATCAGCAATCTGTAAAGATGCTGGATATCAGACGATCGGAACGCAGATAGACCTTTTTTGCAAGTTGTCAGTAATGGTATTAAGCATGCCGGTGTTGCTGGCAATCCTTGATACGATTTCGGAGTTTATGATATGATGCAAAAAGAAATACGCCTACATAAGAAAATCCTGTGCAAGAAGATACTGCGCAGGATAGCGGCAGTGATGATCATGCAGGGTATTATCTGGGGTATTATATTTTTTGGGAAGCAGACAGTACTCGTAAAAGCTGCTACACAGAATGAGCAGCAGGAAGAATCGACTTCTTTGGCATTACAGGAGCAACTGCTCGATGAAATACAGATTGATGATATGCAGAAGATGCTAAACGAGATTATGGCTGACCATACATTTTCCGTCAGAGAAGCATTACTGAATTTAATAAACGGGGAAGAACCGATTTCAAAAGAGACTGTACGAAGTTTTTTGTGCAGTCTCTTTTTTTCGGAAATGAAGAATGAGAAGGAGATGATATGGAAACTGTTGCTGATCATACTGATTGCGGCGGTGCTGGCAGAGTTTGCAGATGTATTTGGAGATGGACAGGTTGGAAGTATCAGTTTTTATATTGTTTATCTTGCTCTGTTTATGATACTGATGGAGAACTTTACACGATTAGGAAATGTTCTGTCGCAACGGCTTATGGGACTGGTAAATTTTATGAAAGTATTGTCTCCGGCTTATTTTATGACAGTAACTGCTTCAACAGGGGCTGCAACGGCAGCTGTGTTTTATGAGGGTGTTCTTTTGATGGTATGGGCGATTCAGTGGCTGCTTGTAAATCTGTTTCTTCCTGTCATTAACTTGAGCGTACTTCTGAAGATGGTAAATCACCTGTCAAAAGAAGAAATGCTCAGCAAAATGGCTGAACTTCTGGATGTTGCTGTGAGCTGGGGGCTGAAAACACTTCTGGGAACTGTAGTGGGGCTTCAGATTGTGAGGAACATGGTAAGTCCTGTGATCGATACGTTGAAAAGATCTGCCATAGGAAAAACTGCAAGTGCAATCCCCGGAATCGGAAATGCGGTAACTGCGGTGACAGAGCTGGTGCTGACCAGTGCGGTGATGGTTCGAAACAGTCTGGGAGTTGTGATCGTCATTTTATTGCTAGTGATCGGAGCAGGCCCGGTGCTTCATTATGGGAGCCTGTCACTGATCTATCGCTTTCTGGCGGCACTTGCACAGCCTGTCTCGGATAAAAGAGTTGTGGGAGCGCTGACAACAATGGGAGAAGGCTGTGCGTTGCTTCTGAAACTTCTGATGACTGCGGAAGTACTTTGTATGCTGACTTTTTTAATTGTTATTGCAGGCGTATCCTGAAACAATCCTAGCACAGCTGATTTTCCTGGCCGGCTATAGAATATTCAGCAGGAGGAGTGGATGAAAAAAGAGCTGTATTTATGGATCCGGAATCTGGCTGTGTTTTATATTTTTTTTACAGCTGTTCTCAATCTGGTTCCGGATAAAAAATATGAAAAATATGTGCGTTTTTTTATGGGGCTGCTACTGATATTTATGATGAGCACACCGATATTTTCTATTCTTGGAAAAGGTCAGGAACTGACGGTGAGTTTTCTGGAGAACTTTTCGAGGGAGAATAAAGAAAAAGAACTTCAGGAATTTCAAAATCTACAAAAGATATATCTGGAAAAAGGCTATGAAATGGAGCTGGAACAGAAAATCAGAGAATCTTTGGAAAAAAGAGGCATAGAAGTATATAAGGTGAAAGTAAATATAGAAGGAGAGGACGCGCAGGCAGAGATTTTACTAAAGAAAAAGATTTCGCAGGAAGAGAAAAGGGGGATCGCAGATGAACTGGTGGAAGAATGGGGGATTAATGAAAACAGGATTCATATCCAAACTGCCAAAGATGAGTCCGGCAAAGTGGGGGATTCTCTTACTTCTTGGGATACTTCTGGCCGTGGCAGCGATGCCAGTCTCTGATAAGAAACAAAAGACCACTTTTGCATTGAATGAAACAGCAGATCTGCAAAAAAGCATGTTGGAAGAAAAACTGGAAGCACTTCTTGAAAATGTGGATGGAGTGGGAAAGGTACAGGTCATTCTGATGACAGATGAGAAGAAGGACGGGCAGAGTTTTTATAATTCCGGCACGATACAGGTGACAGGCGTTCTGATCTCGGCAGAAGGAGGTGGAGATCCTGTGGTGATACGGGAGATTCAGGAGGCAGTAATGGCATTATTTCAGGTGGACGCTCATAGAATTAGAATAATGAAAATGAAATGAGGAGAGAAATGTGAAAAAAGTCATCAAAAAAAATCAGGTCATCATTACATCACTGGCAATTCTCATTGCAGTAGCAGGATATCTGAACTTTGCAGATGTAGATCTCGGATTTAAGGATAAGGAAGCAAGTACGGACAGCAGCAGTATCCTTGAAGATGCGGGATATGATCTCACAGATGAGACAGCCCTTTTGGATGAAAATCAGTCGGATAAAAGTGCAAGTCTTACAGATGACAGCCTCACAAACAGCCAGGAAACAGATACGCCGGGAGAGGCGGTGCTTACAGGTTCTACCGGATTTGCCGCACAGGCAAAAATCAGCAGAGAACAGGTTCGGTCTCAGAATAAAGCTGACCTCCAGGACATTATCAATAATGAGGGGATTGATGATGAAGAGAAGCAGGAAGCAATACATACCATGGTTTCTATGACAGACCTTTCGGAGAAAGAAGCGGCGGCAGAACTTTTGCTGGAAGCGAAAGGATTTAAGGATGTCGTGGTAAATCTTACCGGAGAAACTGCAGATATAGTAGTTCCGGATGCGGAACTTTCTGATGCCCAGAGGGCACAGATCGAAGATATCGTAAAAAGAAAGACAGGAATTGCCGCAGAGAATATTGTGATCACTCCGCTGAAAGAAGGAGAAGATGTTGCAGAGGGCAGCGTAGATACAGCGGCAGATGTTGGTGAAAGTTCAGACACATCAGACGGATCATCAGATGATACTTCCTATGAGGACAGTGAGACATCCGCACAGCCATATGAAGATGCAACGATTGACACGACTGACATTTATGATTGACAGCCTGACAGTTACTGTTCACTGGTAATATCCCGCGAGGTGTTTTTTGTGAGCGAAGGTCACAGAAAACCCGAGACATACCG